>Ga0247841_10000572_pt1 | contig 94349 bp, 70 predicted proteins | sample LaCruzMarch2015__2_FD_192410 | JGI IMG/M metagenome (GOLD analysis project Ga0247841, IMG submission 192410) | Freshwater microbial communities from meromictic Lake La Cruz, Castile-La Mancha, Spain - LaCruzMarch2015_18m | ecosystem: Environmental > Aquatic > Freshwater > Lake | place: Spain...
GGCACTTCTGTCCTTAATACTTCTACTCTTGGATCTACAGTTACTGATTCTGGTTTAACAAGAATCAACAGTTCAAACTTGAGATTAATCGGTAGCGTTGAAGTTAATGGTGGTACTATCACGAGCTCTTCCACTACGTTTAACCTGCTTAACACCACAGTCACTAATGCAAACGTACTTGGCGCTGCTAATACTATTAATATTGGTTCATCCTTAGCCACTATCAATCTTGGTACTGGTACAACTGGCGCAAATGTCTACGTGAAAGGCAATCTGTTTGTTCAGGGTGCAACAACGACAATCAGCTCAACTACAGTTTCAATTGCTGATCTTAACATTACTCTTGCTGATGGCCAGTCCACTACTGCTGGCGTGAATGGTGCTGGAATTACACTTGGATCAACAGGTATTACTTGGCAGTATAATAACACCGGTAATAACTGGGAGTCTACAGAAAATATAAGTATAGCAACTGGTAAGACTTTCAAGATTAATAATAGTGCAGTTCTTTCTTCTTCTGCTCTTGGATCTTCAGTTACTTCTGCTTCTGGAATAGTTCAGGTTGGCACAATAGGACTTGGTACATGGCAGGGAACAACCATAGGTGTTGCTTACGGCGGTACTGGCTTAACTACCTATACAACAGGTGCAGTTGTTTACGCAACTGCTGCAACAACACTTGCAAATCTTGCTCCGGTGTCAACCTCTGGAGCTGTTCTGTCGAGCACTGGGCTCAACTCTAACCCAGAGTATAAGACAATAACACTTTCTTATGGAACAGTAACTTCTGCTTCCAATAGCTTGAGTTTCACCATACAGAATGCAGCGGCAGATGGTACTACAAAGGGTGTGGCAACATTTAACTCAACTCAGTTCGATGATGCAAGTGGTGTTATAACACTAGATACTATTGACGGCGGAACATACGCTTAATACAAGCTTAAATCTATCAATAACATAGCAGGCTATATGTTCTGCTATGTTATTAATTTCCGATAATGTAATAAAGGAGATTGATATGGAAGAAAAGATTCAATATTATGAAAATAGCTTGATACCAATATTTAAAAAAAAGCTATATGAAGCACAGGTAGTGATTCCTGAATTGGAAGCTAATATATTATTTTTACGTAATAGAGTTTCTCAATTAGAGGCTGAAAATTCAAAATTAAAAGTAGTTTCTGAAAACTCTAACACATATGAATGAGGAAAAATATGGAAGAATTAGTAAAATTTTATGAAACCGTTCTTATTCCGCATTTGAAAAATAAGTATGGTGAGTTAATGGTATTGGCCGCAGAAATGGAAGCAACTATAGTTTTTAAGGAAAATAAGATTAATAAGCTTGAAAATAAATTAAATTTATTGAACAGTAAAGGTGCAGATGGTTTACAGGACGAATCAACTAATATTAAGAAAAATGTAAATAAGAAAAAGATGTAATTGTAAATGGCTACAAATCCAACGATTAAACCAAAAAGAGGAACAATAGCGCCTGGCCCTGGGTCTATATCGCAGAATGAATTAGCAGTTAATACAGTCTCTCAATCTGTATACATTGGTTCTGTTAGTGGCTCTGGTATCCTTGTTGGTTCAGCTCCTCAGGGCTCAAATACTCAAGTTCAATTCAATAGTAGTGGAGTATTTGCAGGCTCTAGTAACTTTACATTTGATGGTTCTGGAGTAAACGTCAATGGTATTGTTTCTTCAGGTTTAGGCATCTCTACAAGTGCTACTACATTTAATATAGTCACAAATACTGCATCTACCATTAATATAGGTACAACTTCTGGCAGCACTATTTCAATAGGTAATGCTTCTGGTACTACGACGATCAGAAATGCTGGTACAAATCTCAACGGAACACTTACCGTTACTGGTGTTTCAGTACATCAAGGTGCTGGACACTTTAATAGTACTCTCACGGTCACTAGCACTTCTTCTCTTATTGGAGACGTTACTGCAAGCGGAGACATTGCAGTGAACGGTGGAGACATTACTTCCACTGCTACTACGTTTAATTTACTTAATGCTACTGTTACCAATGCTAACGTTCTTGGTGCTTCTAACACAGTTGTTATAGGAGGTACGGGTGGATCGACTACGATTAGAAATGCTGGCACAAATATAAATGGGACACTTACTGTTACTGGTGTTTCAGTACATCAAGGTGCTGGTTCTTTTAACAGTACTCTCTCAGTCACAGGTGAAGCAACATTTGTAGGCAGTATTCTTGCTAACGGTGGTACTATTACAAGCAGCGCTACCACTTTTAACTTACTGAATACCACCGTCACCAATGCAAACGTTTTAGGTTCTGCCAATATCATCGTCTTAGGTGGTACTGCTGGCACAGCTACGATTAGAAACGCTGGCACTAACATCAACGGTACTCTCACTGTTACCGGCGCTAGTACGTTACAAGGAGCTGCATCTCTTAACAGTACTCTCACTGTTACTGGTGCTACAACACTTCAAAGTACTCTTGCAGTAGGTGGCAATACTATTTCCAGTGCTTCTACTACATTCAACTTACTGAACACCACCGTCACCAATGCAAGCGTTCTTGGTGCTGCTGACACAGTTGTAATAGGATCAGCTGGAGGCTCAACTACAATTCGTAATGCTGCTACAAGATTTAACGGAACTCTTACCGTTACTGGTGCTACTGTCATTCAAGGTGCACTGTCTACTAACGGCGCTCTTTCTGTTACTGGCACATCTACTCTTATTGGTGATGTTACTGCAAGTGGAGATATTGCAGTGAACGGTGGAGACATTACCTCTACTGCAACTACGTTTAATCTTCTCAATTCTACGGTCACAGGTCTCAATGTAGGTGGTGGAGCTAACACTGTAGTTCTTGGTGGCACAGGTGGCACAGTTACGATAAGAAACGCTGGTACAAATATTAACGGTACTCTTACAGTTACAGGAAATACTACAACAGTTGGAGATGTTACTGTTCGTGGTGGAGATATTGGTCTTCTTGAGAAGGGCGGTGGTTCTGATATAGTTCATATCGCGTCTCCATCAGACGTTAGTCCCGGAGGAATTACATATACACTTCCAGGTTCTTATCCTGCGTCCTCTAACTATGTATTGCAATCTACAACTACTGGATTAATGTCGTGGGCAGCTCCTGCATCATCTTCATCAGTTGGAATTACTGCGACAAGTGCAAGTTCTAGCTATAATCTTGTGTTTACTGATGTATCTGCGACTAATACTTCTGCACCTTTGTATATTGACGGTGGTACAAATATTCAATATAATCCAAGTACAGATGTGCTCACTCTTGGCGGAGACATTGCAGTAAATGGTGGAGATATTACTTCAACAGTCACTTCATTTAATTTACTTAATGCAAACGTAACAACTTTGAATTTAGCTGGAGCAGCAGCTGTTATAAACGTAGGTGCATCTGGTGGAGATGTGACAGTTGCTGGTAATTTTTATGCAGTTAAGAAGTCATTCTTGATTAACCATCCTTCTAAGCCTGGTAGTAAGCTTGAGTACGCCTGCTTGGAAGGTCCAGAGAACGGAGTCTATCTGCGTGGCAGACTTGACGGTAAAAAAGAGATAAAGCTTCCTGATTATTGGAAAGATCTAGTTCATGCAGACTCTATTACTGTCCAGTTAACTCCTATTGGGAGTTCTGATTGTCACTATGTTTCTAAATACACTTCTAAAAAGATTACAGTAGATTGCGAATCCGGCAAAATAAATTGTTTTTATCTTGTGCAAGCTGAACGCAAGGATATTTCAAGGTTTGAAGTGGAAAGAAAAATAGTTAAATAGACTATTAGTGATTCTTAATAGAAAGGTTTTGTGTTTCATGGCTATCTTATATAATCCCAGAATTATTACTGATGGATTGGCCATGTGCTTGGATGCAGCAAATACAAAAAGTTATCCTGGGTCTGGAACTGTTTGGACAGACTTGAGTGGTAATGGGTATAATTTTAATGTTAATAGTTCGGCATATTCTACAACTGATGGGATTGCTAATATGAACTTTGAAGGTTCTTTTGGAGCAGCAAAAAGAGTAGTATCAAGTACTTTGACTGATGTTCCAAACTTTTCTAATGCAACTATAATGTGTTTTAGTACTCTTTTGAATAGTACTGGAACTTGGAGAACTTTGGTTAGAGCATCTTCTACTGGTGATGACCACCAAGTAATTATTCAGACAGGAGCAAATACTCTTGGTATGTATGACAATAATGGAGCAGCATTTATTAGTGCTGGATTTGATATAACATCTTTACCAAGTCCATACACTCAATTTAATTGTTTAACTTGGAGATTGTCGCAATCTTCTCCATATTATCAATTTCAATATAATAATGATCCAACAACATATTCAATCACAAATGCAAGTTCAACCTATACTCAAGGTTTTTCTATAATAGGTGCATATCATAATGGATCAACTGGAACTGGGTCTGGTGATAGTTCTCAATATTGGGGAAAAATAGCAGTATTTTTATATTATAATCGTCATCTCACAGCAGCAGAAATCACACAAAACTATAACGCCCTCAGAGGAAGGTTTGGTATCTAATGGCACTTTCTCATTCTCCATCAATTATTACTGATAGTCTAATTTTATGTCTTGATGCAGCAAATACAAAAAGTTATCCTGGGTCTGGAGCCACTTGGACAGACTTGAGTGGTAATGGTAATAATGTAACACTTACAAATGGACCAACTTATAGTAGTGTGGATGGTGGGTCTATTGTTTTTGATGGGGCGAATGATTATGCTGATTTTTTTGCTCCAAATTTAGGAACAACTACTACAGTAGAAATGTGGGTAAAACTTGGGGCAGGTTATTCTGGAAAGATGTTTTTTGGGTGGTTGGCTTATGATGTTTGGTGTGGTTCAGGTCATTTAGGATATAATACTGGTAACGGTGATATTTATGGTATATCATCTTCAACTATATCTTCTTTGGGTTTGGTGAATAATTGGAAACATTATGTGTTTGAAATGAGAAGTGATGTTTCTTATACAAATAACAAAATTTATATCAATACAATTTCACAAACTATATCTCAACAAAGCAGCAGTGAGAACGCGGGAGGTAGAACCTTCAATAGTGGAAATGGTAGAATTTCTGGATGGAGAAATGATACAAATTACCCTATTCCTATGAACTGTTCTTCTTTTAAAGTATACAACAGAGCACTCTCCTCAATAGAGGTCACACAAAACTACAATGCCCTTCGTGGTAGGTTTGGTTTATAATGGGAGTACATTCTGGACCAAATATAGTTCGTAGTAATTTGTCTATGTCTTTAGACTCTAGAAATAGAAAATCATTTTTAGGAGATAATTTTTATAATTTAACAAATTTACAAAACCTAGGCAACCCTTCGTGGTCTAATGGTGCTTCTGAATTAACTGTAATACTTATTATAAAAATTCTTGGATCTAATACGGAATACGCTTACCATCCTGTTAATAAATGGAATAGTGGAACTAATGATGCCAGCTTTGTTTTTTATCATTTTCAAAATTATCTGGGAACAAATCCACAAAATGAAAATCTTTTGGGATGGTATGCAAACGCTGGTGGTACTTGGCAAGGAATAAGTGGCCAATATAAGGCTAGTCAAAATACTTCATATTTTGTCGCTTTACAGTATAGTTCCCAGTCTGGTGGTCAATTATGGATTAACAATTCTAAGGTAGGATCAAGGACTGGTAGTGGGGTTTTAGGGTCTGGCAGTAGTGATATCTTAATAGATGGTAATGTTACTGGAAGAAGTAATATACATAAGGTGGAAATGTTAAAATTCTACAATAAAGATTTATCAGATAGTCAGATTCTAAGCATGTATGATTTATTTAAAAACAGATTATGAATATTGTAAAAAATGACAATTTTTTAATAGACTCTTCTACGAGTGAGCCTGTATATAAAATTATTGACATTAATGGTAATATTGTTTTTTATGGAGTAACAGAAGAAGAGTGTACCTTATATCTAAATTCATTAAATTGAATATGCATACAAACATTTTGGAGTTTTTACATGTTATATGATAATAGAAAATATATAATATTTAATATTTCAGAAATACATAAAATAAATTTTTCTGAAATTCTAGAAACTTCCGCAGATACTCTAAGAAAATCTGTTGATGGTAATAGTTCGTTTATTAAGTGGGAAGGGGAAGAGCCTTCGTTTGTTGAATTGTTATCAACAAAAAGCGTGCTTTATACTCATTTAGAAATTTTAGACATCTTGTCAACTTCAGAATGGACTGGACCAAACGTAATTAATATGTAATTGTTAAAATGGCAAACTCTGATAAAAACATTTCCATTATACCAAACAGGAGCCTTACCGGGCAGCCTCAGATCATATTTACTGGTCAAGGTAATGATCCAATTACTTTAAAGGTTTTGGATAGCACGATTGGGTCTTTGTCTTTTGAAGGATCTGCTGGTCAATTATTATCTATTACTGATTCTTTAAGTTCAGGATCCATATTTAGCGTAAACGATATATCTGGTATGCCAAGCATAGATGTTAATGCTGACGGCACTGTTGCTCTTGCTCCATTTTCTGGCAATATTGCAATAGGCGTAACAAGTGCTTCTTTTAAATTGCATGTGAACGGCACACTTTATACTGCTTCTGCTGCTACTTTTAATTCAAATGTTATATTAAGTAATGGCAATCTACAAACAACTACATCTACATTTAATTTAATTACCAACACAGCTTCAACAATCAATATTGGTACAACTTCGGGAAGCACAATAAGTATTGCATCTACTACAGGTACTACAACAGTAAATAATTCTGCTATTATAACTGGAAATTTAACAGTTAATGGTGGAACAATTACATCCACTGCTACTACGTTTAATTTACTAAATACTACTGTTACCAATGCTAACGTATTAGGCGCTGCTGATACAATTTTAATAGGATCAGCTGGTGGCTCGACTACAATTAGAAATGCTGCTACACGAGTTAATGGTACTCTCACCGTTACTGGCGTCTCAGTGCATCAAGGTGCGGGTGCTTTTAATAGTACTCTTTCTGTTACTGGTACATCTACTTTAATTGGTGACGTTACTGCAAGCGGAGACATAGCAGTAAACGGTGGAGATATTACCTCTACTTCTACCACGTTTAATCTTCTTAATGCGACTGTAACAGGTCTCAATGTAGGTGGTGCTGCTAACACAGTATTGCTAGGTGGCACAGGTGGGACTACGACTATTAGAAACGCTGGAACAAATATAAATGGTACTCTTACTGTTACAGGCGTCTCAGTACATCAAGGTGCTGGTGCTTTTAACAGCACTCTCACCGTCACTGGTGCGACAGTGGTTCAGGGAGCACTGTCTGCTAACGGCGCTCTTTCTGTTACTGGTACTTCTACTCTTATTGGTGACGTTACTGCAAGTGGAGATTTAGCTGTCAATGGTGGAGACATTACCTCTACTGCTACCACGTTTAATTTACTGAATACTACTGTAACAGGTCTCAATGTAGGTGGTGCTGCTAATACTGTAGTGCTTGGTGGCACAGGTGGAACTTCTACCATTCGTAACGCTGGAACAAATATCAATGGCACACTTACTGTCACTGGTGTCTCAGTGCATCAAGGTGCTGGTACATTTAATAGTACACTTTCTGTAACTGGCGTCACAACATTGCAAGGTGCTTCTACCCTGCAGGGTGCAGTAAATATGAATAGCACACTTACTGTCACTGGTGTTTCAGTGCATCAGGGTGCTGGTGCTTTTAATAGTACACTTACAGTGACCGGTGTCACAACATTGCAAGGTGCTTCTACCCTACAGAGTGCAGTAAATATGAATAGCACTCTCACCGTTACTGGTGTCTCAGTTCATCAGGGTGCTGGTGCTTTTAATAGTACTCTTTCAGTTACAGGTGCATCTACTCTTATTGGTGATGTTACTGCAAGCGGAGACATAGCAGTGAACGGTGGAGACATTACTTCCACTGCTACTACGTTTAACTTACTGAATGCTACTGTTACCAATGCAAATGTATTGGGCGCTGCTAACACGGTATTGCTAGGTGGCACAGGTGGTACTGCTACCATCCGTAACGCTGGTACTAATATCAATGGCACTCTTACTGTTACTGGTGTTTCAGTACATCAGGGTGCTGGTGCTTTTAATAGTACTCTCACAGTGACAGGCGTCACAACATTGCAAGGTGCTTCTACACTACAGGGTGCAGTAAATATGAACAGCACCCTCACTGTGACTGGTGTTTCAGTACATCAAGGTGCTGGTGCTTTTAATAGTACACTTTCAGTCACAGGCGCTGCTACATTTGTTGATGACATCGCTGTCAACGGTGGAGACATTACCTCTACTGCTACCACTTTTAACTTACTGAATACCACCGTCACCAATGCAAACGTGTTAGGAGTAGCAAATACAGTAAACATTGGCTCATCCGTAGCAACTATTAATCTTGGTACTGGTACAACTGGTGCAAATATATATGTAAAGGGTAATTTGTATGTACAGGGCGCAACGACAACAATCAGTTCAACTACTGTATCTATAGCAGACCTAAATATTGTTCTTGCTGATGGTCAGGCCACTACGGCTGGCGTTAATGGTGCTGGAATTAGTCTTGGATCTACCGGAATTACTTGGCAGTATAATAACACTGGCAATAATTGGGAGTCTACAGAAAATGTAAGTATTGCAACTGGCAAGGCTTATAAAATAAATAATAGTGCAGTTCTTTCTTCCACAGTTCTTGGATCTTCAGTTACTTCTGCTTCTGGATTAGTGCAGGTTGGTACAATAGGTCTTGGCACATGGCAAGCAGGTACTATTGTGACTACGTATGGAGGCACTGGTCTCAGCTCATACACCGCTGGAGATATATTATATTATGTTTCTGGCACAACATTATCTAAGCTTGCCATATCTGGTACAACAAATTATGTAATGACATCTGATGGTTCTATACCTGTTTGGACTGTTAACTCTGGAACTGGAAGTGTTGTTCGCGCAATTAGTTCCACGCTGACTGGTGCTACTTTAGTAAATCCAATATTCACTACTGTCACAGCTACAGATTTAACTCTGAGCGGAGACATAGCAGTAAACGGCGGAGACATTACCTCTACTGCTACCACGTTTAATTTACTGAATACTACTGTTACCAATGCAAACGTACTTGGAGCTGCTAACACTGTTGTCATTGGTGGCACAGGTGGTGCGACGACAATTAGAAACGCTGGAACAAATATAAATGGTACTCTTACTGTTACCGGTGTCTCAGTGCATCAAGGTGCTGGTACATTTAATAGTACACTTTCTGTAACTGGCGTCACAACATTGCAAGGTGCTTCTACCCTGCAGGGTGCAGTAAATATGAACAGCACCCTCACTGTGACTGGTGTTTCAGTACATCAAGGTGCTGGTACATTTAATAGTACACTTTCTGTAACTGGCGTCACAACATTGCAAGGTGCTTCTACACTACAGGGTGCAGTAAATATGAATAGCACTCTTACTGTGACTGGTGTTTCAGTACATCAAGGTGCTGGTGCTTTTAACAGTACTCTTTCAGTTACTGGTGCATCTACTCTTATTGGTGACGTTACTGCAAGCGGAGACATTGCAGTGAACGGTGGAGACATTACAAGTACTGCTACTACATTCAATTTACTGAATACTACTGTTACCAATGCAAACGTACTCGGTGCTGCAACAAGAGTTGTAATTGGTGCAAACAGTTCTGGTGCTGCTCTTATTAGAAACTCAAATATTTTGCTTGGTGGTACCGTTACTGGCACTACTACAATAAGCACTACTACTGGAACTGCTGCGCATTTAACGATATCTCCACAAGGAAATTTGACACTGAGTCCTTTAGGCTCTGTTGGAGCAGGTGGTATACGTCCGTCAGTTACTGTTCCTAATAATAGTGCTGGTACTGGTACCATTAGTATTAGCGGAGCTTATGTATTGATTGGAAATAGAAACGATGGTAGTGATTATAGCGGCGAAATAAGAATTCAAGAACAATCTGGAAATGATTATTTTGGATTAAAAGCACCTGACACTATGGCTGCAAGTACCACGTATACATTGCCATCTGCGTTTCCTGCATCTGCTGGCTACGTATTGCAATCTACAACTACCGGGTTAATGACATGGGCAGCTCCTGCACCATCCGCAAATGTAGTAGTAACTGCCACGTCTGCAAGCTCAAACTACAAGTTGGTATTCACTGACGTTAATGCAACAAATACATCCGCTTCACTGTTAATTGATACCACTTCTGGCATAGTGTATAATCCATCGACAGATGCATTAATTGTGAATGGTCCACTTTCTGCAAACAGTACTCTCTCTGTTACAGGTGATGCTACTTTTGCAGGCAGTGTTATTGCTAACGGTGGCACTATTACAAGTAGCGCTACTACATTTAACTTGCTCAACACAACTGTTACTAATGCAAACGTACTCGGTGCTGCTAATACAATTTTAATAGGCTCTATTTCTGGCACTACGACAATTAGAAACGCTGGCACAAATATCAACGGTAATCTTACTGTTTCGGGTAGTTCTTCGTTTGGTGCTGCTGTTGACCATACATTTGGTTTGTCAAACAGAGGAGTGTTAATAAATGCAGGAAAAGGCACTAGTGAAATATTGAGTTATGGAAACGAAACTCTTGCTGTAAGTGGTATGGGTGGAAACGGAAGTTTAGAGTTGTTCGGGGGTAATGTTACTGTTGGCGATGATGGAAACAATGATGGCACGCAAATCGTTTTGGCTGACAATAGTAATCAAACCATAACATATTATGCATCCGGTGGGCATATATTTGGTGGTGTTGGATCTTTCGATGGACTCTTGACTGCAAGTGCGGGTATCTCTGTAAGTGGAGCAACCGCTGCCATTTTCAACGGTACGGTGAGTTGTAATAGTAACACCATATACAAGCCTACACTGCAGTACTACAACGAAGTATTAGCAAGTCCAGCCATTTCAGCCAATGTACTTACACTTGACTTGAGTACTGCACAGATGTTTACCGTATCTCTGAACGCCAACATTACCACATTCACCATTACCAATACTCCTGCCACAGCAAACCGTTCCATTGGATTCACTCTTATCTTTACCGCAGACGGAACTGCACGAACCGTGACATGGGGTGCGGCTGTGAAGTGGGCAAACAACGATCCTCCTGCTTTAACTTCCACCAATGCCAAGAAAGATATTCTGTCGTTTGTTTCGCCTGATGGAGGCACAACCTTTTACGGCTTTATTGGAGGCTTGAATTTCTAATGCTTGGTGGTCTTGGCAGCAACTCAGCGCGAAACGCAAAGAAAATTGTGCCTACGCTGTGGTTATGGGGACTCAACTTCAGCGGTCGTTTGGGTCTTGGTGATACCAGCAGTCGCTCTAAACCTGTTGCGATTGATAGTGGAATGGCGTGGTCATCAGTAAGTGCGGGTGGTGGCCATACAATGGCAATTAAAAGCACAGGATCCCTGTGGGCGTGGGGATACAACGGCGAATCAACCTACTATGGCATCATTGGTGGTCAATTAGGTCTTGGTGATATCACCGCTCGCTCTTCTCCTGTTCAAGTGGGAACTGATACGAACTGGTCATCAGTAAGTGCGGGTAATCTCCATACAATGGCAATCAAATCCACAGGATCTTTGTGGGCTTGGGGGCAGAACTTCGTACCGTACTACTATGGCAATTTGGGTGACGGTCGTTTAGGTCTTGGTGATATCACCTATCGTTCTTCTCCTGTTCAAGTGGGAACTGATACGAATTGGGCATCAGTAAGTGCGGGTTATAGGCATACACTAGCCATCAGGACTACAGGATCTCTGTGGGCGTGGGGATTAAACACCAACGGGCAATTAGGTCTTGGTGATATCACCAATCGCTCTTCTCCTGTTCAAGTGGGAACAGATACGAATTGGTCATCGGTGAGTACGGGTACTTATCATACACTAGCCATCAAAACCACAGGATCTTTGTGGGCATGGGGACTCAACAGCGGTCGTTTGGGTCTTGGTAATGCCACCAATCGCTCTTCTCCTGTTCAAGTGGGAACTGATACGAACTGGTCATCAGTAAGTGCGGGTGATTCCCATACACTAGCCATCAGGACTACAGGATCTCTTTGGGCATGGGGAAACAACACCAACGGTCAATTGGGTCTTGGTAATGCCACCAATCGCTCTTCTCCTGTTCAAGTGGGAACTGATACGAACTGGTCATCAGTAAGTGCGGGTAGTACCCATACAATGGCAATCAGGACTACAGGATCTTTGTGGGCATGGGGATACAACGGCGACGGTCGTTTAGGGTTAGGAAACTCACCATCACTTTGTGAGTTTCCTGTTCAAGTGGGAACTGATACGAATTGGTCATCAGTAAGTGCGGGTGGTGCCCATACAATGGCAATCAGGACTACAGGATCCCTGTGGGCATGGGGAAGCAACCGCAACGCTCGTTTGGGTCTTGGTGATACCACCTATCGTTCTTCTCCTGTTCAAGTGGGAACTGATACGAATTGGTCATCGGTGAGTGCGGGTGATGGTGTGTTTGATTCCCATACACTAGCCATCAGGACTACAGGATCTCTTTGGGCATGGGGACACAACAACAGCGGTCGTTTGGGTCTTGGTGATACCGCCAATCGCTCTTCTCCTGTTCAAGTGGGAACTGATACGAACTGGTCATCAGTAAGTACGGGTAATCTCCATACAATGACAATCAAATCCACAGGATCCCTGTGGGCTTGGGGATACAACGGCAGAGGTCAATTGGGTCTTGGTAATGCCACCAATCGCTCTTCTCCTGTTCAAGTGGGAACTGATACGAACTGGTCATCAGTAAGTGCGGGTAATACCCATACAATGGCAATCAGGACTACAGGATCTCTTTGGGCATGGGGATACCACAGCCTAGGTCGTTTGGGTCTTGGTGATGCCACCAATCGCTCTTCTCCTGTTCAAGTGGGAACTGATACGAATTGGTCATCGGTGAGTGCGGGTGATTCCCATACACTAGCCATCAGGACTACAGGATCTCTTTGGGCATGGGGATACAACGTCAGCGGTCAATTGGGTCTTGGTGATTTTACCGCTCGCTCTTCTCCTGTTCAAGTGGGAACTGATACGAATTGGGCATCAGTAAGTGCGGGTTATAAGCATACACTAGCCCGCAAAACAGACGGCAGTTTGTGGAGTTGGGGGCTAAGGGGAGTTGGACAATCTGGTGTGCCTATTATACGATCCACTTCATCACCAGTTCAGGTACAAACAGCAACAAACTGGAAACGCCAATCATCCGCAGTTAATCATAACGCAGCAGTAAAGATTTTTACTACACAGAATCCTACTACATAATTCAGTCTACACAATGGAGTTTATATTATGAAATCACTACACTTTTTATCAGGTCTTCCTCGCAGCGGTTCCACCGTTCTTGCTGCGCTGTTGAATCAACATCCGCAAATTAAAGCCACATCCACAAGTGGACTCATAGACATTATGGGTGCGGTGTGTGCGGCATGGGAAGGTTCTCCAACAAAAGGAGATGCTTCCACAGCAGAAGTACACCGTTTGCTGCTTTCTGTGGTTGGGGGAAAATACGAAACCGAACCCAAACCAGTCATCATAGACAAGAGCAGAGGATGGGCAAATCCTGTCATTATGAAAACCATGCACCAAGTGCTTGGTAGACCACCAAAAATTATTGCTACGGTTCGTCATCCTGCTGATTGTGCGGCATCGTTTGTGCGTTTAATCAAGCCAGACAATCTCACGGTATTCTTAAACGGCTCTCAGATTATTTCACACCTGAAGTCTTCGTATGCCACCCTGCAAGAAGGATACGAAGACAATCCTGAATGCTTTCTGTTTGTGGACTATGACGAGTTGCTGCAATCACCACAGGCGCAAATGAATCGGGTCTTGGAATTCTTGGAATTGCCCCCGCACCAATTTGACTTTAACTGTATTGACACTCAAGTAGTGGCAGAGCGAGATGATGCTGCATGGGGCATTCCCAATCTACACACTATTGCTCCTCGTTTGGGCAGACAACACAACAAAACAGCAAAAGATATTCTTGGGTATCATTGGGACTCGTTTCACAAGCCACGATTCTGGATGGGTGAAACCCAAGCAGAGATACCAAAGAAGAAAATTGATATCTCCGTGGAACTTTCCAAACAAGGACAGTTTGAAGAGTCTTATCGTGTACTCCAAGCAGCACAGGCTGAACGCCCTGAGTGCAACAAGATTGCTTTTAACATGGGATGGTTTGCTCTGCGTGAAGGAAAACTTCAAGAGGGCATGAATCTTATGTCAAGGGGACGATACGAAAACGCTTTTGGAAATCCCAAGCCTGATGTGCCTACCCCGATATGGGACGGCAAGAGCATGGGAACTGTTCTTTATTACCTTGAAGGCGGTTTGGGTGATCAGATTCATTCGTTAAAATATATTTCTGATCTGAATCGCCGTGGCTGTGATGTCATAGTGGCGTGTTCACCAGAACTGTGTCCCATCGTGAAGACTTGCACGGGCGTGAAAATGATTATTGATCATCGTGCCGCAGGATTGGTGTATCACAATTTTTGGATTCCTGCCATGTCTGTTCTCACGCCTTTGGGATACGAGTATTCAGACATTAACGGCAAGGCGTATATTCCACGCACACATACGCCAAATGCTCCTCGTCCTGTGATTGGTGTGCGTTGGCAAGGAAATCCCAAGTTTGAGGACGAGCAGAATCGCAGGTTTCCATTGGAGCCGTTCTTTGAAGCACTACGAGACATAGACGCAGACTTTGTGTGTCTGCAACGGGATGAAGGTGAGGAGGACTGCCCTGATTTTATTCGTAAGGTAGCCTTGAATAATTGGGAACAAACACGGGAAGTCATATCAGGCTGTGATCTTGTAATATCGTCCTGCACAAGTATTGCCCATCTTTCGGGTGCTATGGGTGTGCCTACATGGGTGGTGTTACCTGTGCTGAATTATTATATTTGGAGTCCTGAAGGAGAGTCATCTCCCTTCTACGATTCCGTGCGGTTGTTCCGTCAAGAAAAATTCGGAGATTGGAATACTCCGATAGAAAAGTTAGGTACTGAACTTGTAACTACATACGGAAGGAGACAAGCAAATGAAGAAAATACGAATAGAAAACAACTCTGTGGTTGAGTGCATGAATGCAGACGAGGTTCCTGAAGGAGCCATGAACACAGGCGATTGGCGCGATGCGGTGGAGGTTCAACCTGAACTGGTTGCAGGAAAACAGATTACCGATGGGCATTGGTTTGACTTAACCAAGACTCCTGTAGAGATTCTTTGGAATGTTAAAGACTTGAGTGTGGAAGACCGAAAGCAGCCTCTGCTTTCTGCCGTAGATCAAAAGTATAAACAGCAACTCACAGATGTTGTGAACACCGCAAATGATCCAGCAGAAAGCACACAGGCGTTTCTGCAAGCCATGATGGACAAACAAGCCGATAAAGCGGTTGTGACTGCTCTTACCACCCACCAACAGATTGACGATTACATAGCAAACAATCCTTAATGCGAATAGCGTTCACTATTATTCATAATGGGCTTCATCACCTGAAGCATAACGAGCAAGCAAAGTGCATACTTCGTGACTGTGATTGGTGGGTTGTGGTGGAAGGTGCTGCACGGTCAAACGGCAGTACTCGTTGGTGCAAGGAGTTTCCTTCGCATCTTCACGACAACGGCAGAAGCGTGGACGGAACGCATGATTACCTGTTGGAATTGCAACAGCAACACCCCAACTTGGTGTATGTTCAGTCTGACGGCTTTTGGCATTCCAAAGATGTACAGGTGAATCGTGCAGTAGAAGAAGTTCGTAAACTCACAGACTCGTGCTACCTGTGGCAGATAGACATAGACGAGCAATGGACTGCGGAATCCATGACCGCAGCAGAACAAGAACTCACCACAATTGCAGGATCGTTTCGTGCAGACTGTTATGTGGGAAAACAGTTGCGTGCAATTGGTGAATGGGGTGAGTGCAGGAGTTACGGATATATTCGTCTATGGCGTTGGGGTGGGCAGAATTTCATTTATCACGAACCACCACTACTCGATGGGGCAGGAAATGATGCTATACTATTAAAACCACGTTTCAAACATTTCAATTATTACTTTGAACAGGATGTTGCGTTCAAGGATGCGTGGTATGGTGGACACGATGGAATACTTGAACGGTGGCGACTATTAAACCAATTACCCCAACGAAATTTTCCTTTGCATATTTCAAACCTGATAACAGGTGAGTGGGGTAAGACTAGCAGCGCAATTATTTATGATGAGGTGAATGATGGAAGAAACAGGACAAATACAATTGGGAACTCCATTTGGTGATCACCTGTACAGTCTGTGTGCCAAAAATTCTGCTGTGAAAACCGTAGTGGAGATTGGCACATGGAAGGGATTGGGCAGCACCAAGTGCATCATGCAAGGTTTATCTGATTCAGGTAAAGAAGGTGTATCTTTTTTTAGTCTTGAAGCAGAAAGGGGCATGCACGAAACTGCCTGTCGTGCATGGCAAGACAAACTGCCTCCGTGGGCGCATCTTATTCACGGACGAATAGTTGAGCGAACAGAAATGGATTCTGCTGATTTGGGGACAGGGCATCCTGACGAAGAGCGATGGTTCAAGCAGGATGAATCTGCATTTGAGTCCTGCCCAAATGTACTAAACTTCCTGCCCAACACCATTGATTTTCTGTTTTTAGATGGCGGTGAATTCTCGACTTATTCAGAGTACATTAAACTAAAGAATCGTTCGCAGTTCATTGGAATCGATGACAGTACTCAAAGAAAATGCAGACGCATCCGAGAAGAGATTCTCTCAGATTCGGATCGGTACGAAATATTAATAGACAATCCGTGGTATCGCAACGGAGTACTCATTTGCAGAAACAGAAATCACCAATGAAAAAGGTTCTTGTGATAGGCGATAGTTGCCGTGATGTATTTGTTTATTGTGAAACACAGAGACTGGCACCAGATGTGCCTGTTCCCGTATTGAATGTGGTTCACCAAGTTGAAAATCCTGGAATGGCTGCAAATGTCCACCGAAACATTTCACGCTATGTTCCATGCGATTTACTGACAAACACAAACTGGCACGAAACAACCAAAATGAGATATGTGGACGAGAAAACCAATCATATGTTTCTAAGAGTGGACAGTAATCAGCCCATACCTGTACTTGATACTCAAGACATTAATTTTGATTACGAGATGATTGTTGTTTCGGATTACAACAAGGGATTTATTTCAGAGTCACAAATTGAGTACATCTGCTCTCGTCATCCGTGTGTGTTTGTTGATACCAAGAAACTTATTGGGGCATGGGCAAGGAACGCTGCTGCAATCAAAATCAACGACAAAGAGTATAATCTGTCACGGCATACAATTAGTACAGACATTGCACAGAAAATTATTCACACAATGGGGGATCGTGGTTGTGAATATCGTGAAAAGCATTACCCTGTCAAGAAAGTGGATGTGCGAGATGTTTCTGGTGCAGGAGACAGTTTTATGGCTGCTCTGTGTGTGAAATATATGGAAACTAAAGACATTGCAGCATCCTTGGATTTTGCCAATAGTTGTGCGGCTGAAACCGTGACACATCGTGGTGTTACCACCATCTAAAGGAGATATTGTGATTGTAGTAACAGGAGCGCAAGGTTTCATAGGTAGCACAATGGTGTCCCATCTAAACAATATGGGCGCAGACAGCATTGTTGGAGTTGACGATTCGTCAATAGACACCAACAACTTGCAGGGCTGCAAACTGCACGGATTGCATCCAATATCCGTAAACGAGGCAGACATTCTTCCTAGTGGTGACATTGAGGCAGTATTTCACTTTGGTGCAATCTCAAACACTTTGGAGCGAGATGTAACCAAGATGCACCACTACAACACGCTGTACACTCAGGTGTTAAACAAGGTCTGCAAGCAACGGCGCATTCCGATGATTTTTAGTTCAACGGCAGCAATCTACGGAAATGGAAACGGTACTCTGAATCTCTACGCCCAATCAAAACTTGAAAGTGAAAACGAGATAGCAGATCATGCTGTGTGCCTTCGTTTATTTAATGTGTACGGGCAGAGAGAATTCCATAAGGGCAGAATGGCATCGGTTGCTTTTAAGTGGCTGCAAGAGTTACGGGAGGCAAACACAATCCGTATCTTTGAAAATTCAAACCAATACATGAGAGATTTTGTATTTGTTGGTGATGTATGCAAGACCGCATATGCTCTTCTTTCAATGTACAAGCCAGGTGTGTATGACTTGGGAAGCGGAGTTAGTAGAAGTTTTGAGGAAGTTGCTGACCTCTTGATTGCGTATCATGGTAGCGGGACAAAGAATTATATTCCCATGCCCGAAGACCTGAAGGCGCAGTATCAGACAAGCACTAGGGCAGACATGAGAAAATTACAGTCAATAGGAATAGCAGCACATACAACTTCGATTGAAGACGGTATCAAGACATACGGAGAGATGAAATGAAAAGCAAAAAAGAAAAAGCAACCATTGTTCCCAAGGGTTGGGGGCATGAGGTAATCTTTGTCAATAACGACAAGTACTGCGGCAAGTTGTTGAACTTCACGGCAGGAAAGAAATTTAGTATGCACTACCATACCCTCAAGGACGAAACATGGTATGTGGCAAAAGGAAGTTTTAATCTGTACTGGATTGACACAGAGAAAGGGGAAACCGTTTGTGAGAAATTGACTGTTGGTGACATCATTCGCAACTTTCCTGGTCAACCACACCAACTAGAAGCACTAGAGGATTCCACGGTGTTTGAAGTGTCAACACAGCACTTTGATCACGATAGTCACAGAATAACTTTAGGAGATGTTCTTTAATGAGGTACGCATTTGACATTGACAATACCTTGGTGAAAACCAATGGCAGCGACTACGAGAATTCCGTGCCTATACAGCACAGAATAGATCGGGTTAATCTTTTGTTTGATGAAGGGCATACCATCTACCTGTTCACGGCAAGAGGCATGGCTTCGGGCAGGGACTTATATGAGTTCACGGTAAACCAAATGCGAGAATTTGGAATCAAGCATCACCAACTCATCATGGGAAAACCTGATGTGGATGTATTTGTAGATGACAAGGCTATCTCTGTGAATGATTGGGATCAGAAAGATTTATTTTCAAAATCTCCTGTGATATGGACAAACGGATGTTATGACATTATCCATGTCGGGCATATTTGCCTTTTTGAAAAGTGCCAAGAACTTGCTGCTTCTTGCAATGGTAAATTCGTAATTGGCATAGACTCAGACAAAAGAGTAAAAAAAATGAAAGGTAATTCTCGTCCTTTCAATACAGAAAATGACCGCGCAAGAGTACTTTTGAGTATAAAAGGGGTTGATTCTGTATGGATATATGATAGTGATGAAGAATTGGAAAATTTAGTAAAAACATTTTCACCTGAAGTAATGGTATTGGGGGATGAATACAAAAACAGCCTAGTGATTGGTGCTAGTCATGCAAAAAGTGTAATGTACTTTCCAAAATTGAGTGAGTATTCTACCAGCAAAATTTTGAAGATATATCAAAATGAGCATGAATAGTTTTTGAAATAATAATATTTTGTTTTTGTCGAAATGAGATAACTTTGCCGATATAGTAATTACTATGGCAAAGAAAATATCTAAGAAAACATCTAATAAAAATAATAAAACAGTAGTTTCTGCACCGGCAATTCTTAAAAAGCAGCGTCGTGTAATGATAGCTACTCCAGCATATGATGGTCGCATTGACGCATGGTATAACCACTCAATGCTTCTTACTGAACGTGCTTGTGCACAGCAGAACATTCTCATAGATCCCATTTACGTATGTTATGATGCTCTCGTAGAAAAGGCTCGTAATGATCTTTTTGCATATGGCTATGAAAATGAATATGATGACATATTCTATATTGATTCTGATATATCTTGGGACCCACAGCAGTTTTTGAGAATACTTAATCATCCAGTTGATTTTGTTGCTGGAATATATCCCAAGAAGTCTGAAGTTGAAGACTATCCAGTAAATCTTATGGGTGAAGTTAAGACTGAAAAGGGACTAATTGAAGTAGCTTCTGTTCCAACTGGCTTCCTGCGATTAAGTAAGAATGCTGTTAATATTCTCTGGAAGTCTTGTCCAGCTTATACTATCAGTCAAGACCCGAAAGTTTTTAAGCACGTTTTCCAAACTGGTGTTGTTGGAGGTCGTTATATAAGTGAAGATATATTGACGTGCTTAAAGTGGAGAGAACTTGGTCATAAGGTTTGGCTTGATCCATTCGTAACCTTGGCTCACAGTGGTCATCGTACATGGCGTACAAACTTTATTGATTTCTTAAAGAGAGCTACGGTGCTCAGACAAGATGGTACTGTTGTTCCAGCACTTTCCAATGCAGATGCTTTGCAATCTTAAAAATGCTATTTTATCTCTAGTAGGAAAAATAGCCAATTTGTTTAAAATAAATGGTGTGGAGTACGCATACCATATAATTATCCCCAAAAACAAAGCGCTTAAGGTTAATGATTGTTTCGGTAAATTATGCAAAACTCGCGCTAAACCATTTGTATTACAATTTGCATCTAAGGGCGTCTCCAGGCAAACGCATGTAGGCGCCCTTTCTTTATCAGAAGACGAGTTAAAAATATTTGAGATCATATTAAAGTTAGATGATTCAAGCATATTCTGGTGGAAGGTCGAAAAAGAAACTAATAAGTTAGATGAATGTAATGATGCAGATTGTGTTGTTTACGTTGGTGAAGTACTAGATCCAAAACTGCTCTTTAAGAAAGCTGGATTTATTTTGCTGAGTCAGGAATAATTATAAAAAAATGGCTAAAGCAGGTAGGCCAAAAAAGAGGAATGATTTGCTATTGGATCTTGAAAGCTTAAAGCAAGCTGTCAAGAATGTTGTCATTACTGCAACAGACACTGGACGTGCTCCAAGCATAATTGAGTTTGTAGAATCAGAAAAGTATTTAGGATTGCCTGTTAAAAAACCAACTCCTATTGATCTATATCCTATGCAAAGAATAATGTTAAAAGCATTTTATTCTGGCAGTATAGGCAATGAAGATTTGTATTTAACAGACGAAGAGCTAGAGTTATGTAAGAATAACAATTTTGAAGATGAAGAAGTAAGTGATATCTTCATGAAAAAAGATAATGGAAAAATGAAGAGTGAGCTCGTGCTGGTTTGGGGGCGTCGTTGCTTGTCAGAAGATAACAATATAGTAGACATTAATACAAATAAAATTTATACATTTGGTTCAATGTGGGATTCTGGAAAGAGAACAATAGACTCATGGACTTATAATGAAAAAAGTAAGAGGATGGAATGTGTATCTAACTGCGATATTATATATCAGGGAATAAGAGATGTATATAAAGTTCAAACTTACAATGGTCATTTTATAGAGGCTACATCAAATCATCCTGTACTGACATCAAATGGATGGAAGCAAGTTAAAGATCTTGATATGAATAATGATATGATAGCGATTAGCGAGTCTTTTCCATTTGGTTTAGAAGTAAAAACTGAAATGACGGAAGAACAAGCAAGACTTCTAGGATATATGATAGGTGATGGAAACTGTTCAAAAGCTGCAACATTTTTGACTTGTTCAAATAAGTCTGTATTGAAAGATTTCAAATTATGCTTGAGCGCACTTGGCGATAACATAAAAATTTTCAAAGATCCATGGACTGGAGCAAAAAGCAAAAAATATCAATATAAAGTAACTTCTAAGTATTATGAAAACGAGTCTTTAGGAGTAAAAGATTATAGAAACAGAACTTTAACGCGTAGAAAAAAGAATTTGCTTATGCAGCTTTTGGTAAAGTATGGTGTAAGCGGTAAGACATGTCATCACAAAAGAACTCCAAAAGAAATACTCGAAGCACCTAAAAATATCGTCTCTAATTATTTAAAGGCTTTATTTAGCTGTGATGGATCTATTTATATTAAAAAGAGAAAGAAATATGTCAATCATTGTCAAATAGAATTTTGTACTGTAAATAAACAGCAGGCTTATGATGTTCAGTATTTATTAAGTAAGTTTGGAATATTATCAAGCCTAAGGTTAAAGTCTGGAAAAACTTTTATAGTTGATGAAAAGCATAATAAAAGAACTTATAACTCAAATTCTTATGTTGTGTCTTTTGTACGCAAGAAGTATATAAGTATATTTTTACAAGAAATAGGTTTTATTGGTAAAGATAAAACAGTTAAATTATGCGAGTCTACGTTAAGTAAAATAATTGATAAAGACTCAAACCATGACAGCTCATTGCCGTATTCATGTTTTAATATAAGGTCTATAGAGCATGTCGGTAAAAAAAGAACATTTGATTTGCAGGTGAGTGATCAAAAGCATTTGCAAAATTTTGTAAGTCAGGGATTCATATGTCACAATAGCGGCAAGGACTTCATTGTTTCAATATTGGCATGCTATGAGGCAGCAAAACTTCTTGAGTCTCCTTATGGAGATCCATACAGGCTTTATAACTTGGGATCTGGTGCTCCTTTTACTATTTTAACTGTCGCAAATAGTTCGACACAGGCGCAAGTCTTATTTAACGAAATAAAAGATAAAATCATTAATAGCAATTATTTTGCTGATAAAATTATACCAGAAGGTATTCTTTCTGATCAAATACATCTTCTGACTCCTGCTGATAAGATTAAAAACGCAGAGCTGGAAGCTCGTGGTCTTCCTAAGAATCCAGGGTCTGTTATCATTCGATGCGGTCACAGTAACTCTGATTCATTGGCAGGTATTTCTTGCTATTGTCTTTTGCTGGACGAGATCGGTCTGTATAAGCAGACGGCGGGTAGTAGTGGTGGTGAAAGTATATATAGGACGCTTGCTCCTGCAACGGCTACGTATGTTCGTAAACAAACTTCTATTGATCCATATGGCAACGAAGTGGTAAATGATATTTATGATGGTAAAATTATTTGCATTAGTTCTCCTCGTGGTAAGGAAGGAATTTTTTATGATCTTTATCGTAAGTCTTCATCAGTTTCTCATCGTGTGATGTGTAAGTTGCCAACGTGGATAGTGAATCCAACACAGACTAGAGAATTGCTTCGTGAAAAGTTCTCTAACATGACAGAAGAAGAATTCATGATGGAGTTCGGTGGGGAATTTAGTGGTACTGCTGGTCAAACATTCTTTACAAGAGATATGGTCGAAAAGTGTTTTTATAACAACATGAAGCTGAAAGATCATGGAGAAAGTGGTTTTAGTTATTTCTGTCATCTTGATCCAGCAACTTCATCTCATAATTATGCACTGTGTGTTTGTCACAGAGAAATGTTTTTAAATCCAGAGACACATAAAACGGATTTTAAAGTAGTAGTAGACCACCTTAAGTACTGGCAACCATTAGATGGCAAGCCTATTCTTAATGAAGAAGTTGATAATTATATAATTAATCTGAGTCGCAAATTTAATTTTGAAATGGTTACATTTGACCAGTGGAATTCACAACATAGTATTGATCATTTACGCAAACATAGTATTCCAGCAAAAATGACTCGGTTTACTAAAAGATATAAAATTATTATATATGATAATCTTTACGATTTAGCATCAGCATCACGTATTCAAATACCAAATCATGATCTTTTGCGAGATGAAATGCTTTATTTGCAGCGTCGTTACACCCCCACTGGTTATAGAGTATTTGCTAAGAAAGATGGATTAGTCAAAACTGACGATGTTGTTGACGCCCTTGCAGGTGCAGCGTATGCCTGTATGCATGAAACGTTTGAACGTCTCCCTCAAGGATTATTAGTTAGAATGGGAGTAAATTCAATGACAGACGGAGTCGTATTCCGTGGGATGCAGGGTATTCCACTTGATTCTACTTCGGAACAAAGAAAATGGAGCACAAGATTCTAAAATGTTTAACTTAAATAAGTGGGTCAAATCCTGGTTTTCTGGAAGCGATATTACTAAAACTGCTTCTCATCACAATGTTGGCTTAGAGAATTCCCGTAAGGATCAAGGCACATATGCTGAAGAAGATCCGATGATTGTTGAAAAAAACTTCGAGCGTAAGGATAAAGAAGAGTCAAAAGCTATAATTGAAGCACGTATGAGCAAGGAGAGTAATTCTGATCATCAGATTGCAGAAGCTCGTATGGACAAAGAGCTTGAATATTCTGTGCGCAAAAACGATGATTTCCGCGAGGAAGTTCCTCGTATCTCTGTTGCTACTGAAAAGCATGATCAGGCATATCGTGAAGCATACGCCAAGGCAGAAAAAGAGCTTACAAAGCAACACGACTTGTTTGAAAAATATATGGGTAAAGGCGGCAAAAAAGTGCCCGCCAATGTGCCTGCGTCTGCAAATGGTTTAGTAACAAATCCAGAAAGATTCCAGAATTTTGATGGCGTTCCTGGAGAAGATGTTCAGAAAAATTTAAAAAATATTAGTGAACGCTCTGCAGTAAAACCAATGCATACCGTTGGAGATTTAGACTCTATTAAAAAGCTTGATGCTGCTGCATATTATGTTGCATTTAAGGCTGCTTCATCAGGTCGTGAAATGAATGAAGAAGAGACTAACGTAATTCAATCTATCATTCAGAAAAAGCGCAAAATACTGCAATCATAATGATCAAAATTGCTAGACGCGGTACAGGTTGGCCAGCAGCATTTGAAAATCCTCTCGACAGAGGGGATCCTTATAGGCGTTATATACCTCCTAATAGCGGAGAGTCTCCCAAACTTACTATGCTTGGCAATCAGGGTATTGGCCTAGAACCGCCTGATGCTTCTGGTTCGATTGGCGGAGACAGTACTCTCGATCATATTTTACCTTCGGACTACGTGCATCCTTGGGCTGACCAAGATCCCGACCATCCATTTAATTCCGTATCTGACCGTGACGATGGAGTTTTACCGTATGGTGAGTCTGGTCAGGAATTAAATTTTACTACAGACGACAATCCTCTTTCTAGGCGTAGACGTGTTTTTTCATTGATGTCTGACGACAAAGATAGAAAGCCAGGTCAATTGACGGGCGATCTTTCTAAGAAAAGGATATAATCATGCAATTTAAGACTACAGATAAAGTTGTTGGCGAGATTGTTCTCGGCGGTTTAAGTTTAATTCTAAAAAAGAATTCTACTTTTGATGTATCAAAAGATAAAACTGGTCATCATGAGCTTGTTTGGGCAATACATAATGGGTACATTTCTGCTGTTGATGTTGATGCTCAGATCGCAGCTGGTGCAAAAAAGAAAATTTATGTTAACAATTCAAAGAAGACTATTGTTAGTGCTAGTCTAAAGAGTCCAATTATGCCTGGCAATCGTGTTGTTGTGCTCGAAGATGATCCAACTTGCTATGAGCTTAATAAGCTAGTAGAAATGAAATTGATTAGCGTTGAAGAGGAAGTCACTGTTGCTACTCCTCCTGTCGTCGTAAAGGATGAAGGCAAGGTGTCTATTGATGAAACTTCCGATTCTCGCAAAAGTTTTAAGAAAAAGCCAACATCGCTTAAGCCTAAAACAAAGGAAAAAGTTAGTAATTCTGACAAATTAATCTCGGAGTCCAAGCCTACAGTATTCAAACCAGAATCTGATACAATATTTGTAGGTGAGAACAACGAGGAAATAGATATTTGACAAAACTAACATCTTCCAATTTTAAAAATAAACTTAAAAAAGTAAAGCAAAATAACAAGCGTAATTTATGCCGTTATTTTACTTTATTATATTCTGAAGATTACGCATCTGATCTAATCGGGCAAAAGTGCGAAAATGCATGAATCTCTTTTGCGTGCAATCGAAGCAGAACTGACCTACTATGGCTATGTAATAGCTAATGGACAAGTTGTATCTTTAGACGGTTCTACATCAGACTCTATTGATTTGTTTGAATCTAGAATGAAGATGTTGGAAGATGAACAGATAGAAAAATTAAAGAATTCTTGGGATATGGTCGAGACTCATGTCAAGGCTTTGGCTGGAGGAATTACAGTTCATGGTCTTCGTGTGCTTCAAAAGGCGATGATAAGACTTTATCGCAAGACGCACAATTCTGTAATCAATGTTAGTCCATCTGCTTCTCATATAAAAAAACTAACGCAAATTGCTGCGGATAGATTAAGTCAATCTACTGCAGAGCAGGCTGCTGTCGTTTTATCTATGATTGAGATATATGAATATAACCTTAAAAAAATAGGATATTTGAAGTATCTCATCAAGAGACATAAAAGATCTTCTTCTCAGTTGATGCCAAAGATTGCATCTGGGACTGGCATTAGCATGAACTCTTCCATTCAAGGCTCATATTCCAATCTTGATCTTCCTATGGCAGAAAGAGTATTTGAATGGAATGACATTAATGATGAGACATACGGCAGGCAGGACTTAAAGCAAAATCAGAGACGTTATAAATTGGGTCTAGAAGATAATGCACCAAGTGATACAAAAATTGGTTTTTATTGGCGTGAATTGCGCAATGAGCCGTACTTAATGCCAGGTGGCTCGCAGGAAGCTGGCTACGAGACTTCGTATCCATATAGAGCAAACATGTGGGGTAATCCATGAAAAAGCATAATCAATCTTCTATTGTCGATTTTCTCATGCAGCGTGGAACATTCACGTTAAACGGCATGAATGTTATTAGCATAAATTCAAATCAAGCTAAAAATTTGTATTCAATATTTGTGTCTGCAATGAGCGAAGACGGTCATATTAAAATGGCAAAGCCTCTTGCAATGCCAACTACTGATTTTATTGAATTACAAATGGCTGGTCTCATAGCTGGCGATACATCAAATGTTCATATCACAAAAAATGGTAGTAAGTTACTTGAAAAAATGATTCTATCAGATGATGACTGCACTTTTGCATTAAAGACAAATATTGGTGGTCAGTCTATGAATAAGAGTAGTATTGAATCGCATCAGGAAGGTTTATTGCCGAGAACAGCTGGCATATTCAGATTATGATACAGTTGTATTATAAATACAAAAATGAGAGAGATCGCTCTTCTTGTATGGATTTTTTAAAGCATAGTGGTTTTTGGAATGATATTGATATTGATATTTCAAGGTCTGTTTCTCATAGATTAACAATATCTATGGAGGCAGACGGTGCTGACGATTTTAGTATAAGGGCAAAATATAAAGGCTTTAAATTTCATGAAGTCGATTAAAGACAGCAAGAAAATTTTTGTAGAGTTAGCAAAGACTCCTTATAAACAGAGCCAAGGGCTTATGTTTAGAAAAGAACTTCAACCTGATTCTGGTATGTTGTTTGTTTTTGATGATCCAAAACCATTAAGCTTTTGGGGAATGAATACTTTTATCCCTCTTGATATTGCTTTCATTGATGAGCATGGAATTATAAAAGATTTAAAAAGAATTAAGCAGCATGATTTAACAAGCGTAAAATCAAGTTGTCCTTGCAAGTTTGCTCTTGAAGTTTCTGATGGATGGTTTAAGGAAAATGGATTCGTAGTAGGTGATTTCATGGAATCTTTGCTTAAAGATTCTGATGGTCATATTATGCTTATAAAAAATAAACTTAGTCAAAAAACTGCACAAGTTGTTCCTGATGAAGAGTTAGAAGATGTTGAGCCAGAAGTTGTCAGTCCAGAAAAAGAAGAAGAACCAATTCTGGAAAAAGAAAAACCTGAAGCTACACCTACTCCAGTCGCCCCTGAAGAAGTAGCTCCAGTCGCTGCACCTGAATTAGAAGAACCTGGTATATCTGTCCCAAAATTTGATAGCATTTTTGACGCATTGAGGTGGTCTATGGCTAATCTGCAAGTTATGAGAGTTACCTATAAAACAGTAAAAGGTCATGTCGTTACTAAGGACATTGAGCCTCATAAAGTATTTTTCTCTAGATCTAGCAAGAGACAGGTTTTAAAAGCATATGATGAAACGGCAGACCATGCCAGTCAATATATTATTATGAATATTGTTTCATATGGTTTTCCTGGAAGGAATTTTGCTCCTAGAAGCATATTATTATCACGGAGACTTATATGATAGAATTAATTAAAGAAATTATTTTAACAGCACAAAGCTTAGAGGTTAAGGGTCTAAGTAAGTATGCAGATAAACTAGATTCTGCTGCAGAGTCTTTGACTTTGGTCAAGCAGGCTCAATACGATGGCATTCAAGGCTATTGGATTCGCAATGGGCGTTGTTTTGATAATTGCTATAGAGAAAAACGCACCAATCAAGCTAAGAAAAGCGCTCAAGAGGTATGGACTGAATGTCACAGTGAGTGGCTTGATTCTCTTATGAAAAACAGTTCTGACTGGGATAAGTATGCTTCAGACTCTTCTGGAGAAATGCGAAAAGTGGCATCTGTAAAAACAGCTCAAGTTTCTGATGAAGTTATGAATAGTGAAATTATGGAAAAAGTTACTAATGGCATTTCTATTTCTGATGCTGTTCCAATGACTGTGGCAGAGCGCATGTTTAGCGTTCCCTGGAAATTGGCTCAAGTTAGCAATGATGTGCTTGATATTGCGCGTGAAGTTTCCGACAAGGATCCAGCAGTGTCTGAACGTCTTTACGGGTTTGCGGATAGAATTAGGCAAGAAAGTCTTAATAATTATAAAGACTGCCTGATATCATAAAGGAAAATGTAAAAAATTTAACAAACATAATACATTACGGAGGTATTAAAAATGCAATTCTTTTCTAACAAAATTTATGTGAACGGTTCTAACAAGTCCTTTCAGGACATCATCAACGATGTGAAAGGCACAGGTATGGTCAAAGAAGCATCCAAGAAGATGCCAGCTGAGCTTATAGAGAATTTTAAGTCAGACAAGTCTGACAAGTCTGGCAAGTCAGGTGTTTCTGGCAAGTCAGGTGTTTCTGGCAAGTCTGGCAAGTCAGGCGTTTCTGGCAAGTCAGGTAAGTCAGAGCTAACTTCTGCTCAAAAGAAGCTTCCTCCTGCATTGCAGAAGGCAATAATGAACAAGAAGAAGGCAGATTCAGAATCTAGTCTTAAGATCGCTTCTATTGAAAAGGTTAACGATAATGAAGTTCTTTTAACCTTGGCTCAATGCAAGCCAATGTCTGGCAAGGTTGAATCAGACGTTGTTATCGATAGCGGTGATTTTGAAGAGTCTGACATGTCTGGTCACTCAGGCAAGTCAGGCAAGTCAGGTCATTCTGGAATGCATTCTGGAATGCACAAGGAAGAGTGCGGTAGTAATATGGTGATGTCTGATTATTCTGCCAAGTCTGCTGGCGCAGAGCCAAAGTTTGTCAAAATTGCTAATCTAACAGACAAGCAAAAGGGACATTTCCGTAAGTATTGGGGAGATGTATGGCCGAAGGAATTTATTGACGCAATCTTATCCACACAGAACTGAGAGGTTTGAATGGCAATTCTGCCTGTAGGAATTAGAAAACAAATGCAAACACAGATGTTCAGGACGGCGCAGCAATCTGCGCCTCCTGAACCATCTTCTGTTTATATGCAAACCGGAGCATCTGCTCCAATGAGTTCGTCTCAGAATCTAAATGACGATTCTTCTAGCAAATCTGGAGACATTGACATTCGAGAGTTTGTCACTAATGTTCTTGTACAAGAGTTAGGAGTCCCTCAAAGAATTCTTGATAAAAAACTCGATAATTTAGTTAGTTATTCAATTGATTCAAACGGCGAAGTGAAAGGCTTTTTTATAATTCCAGTTCATACTGGTCAAAAGAAAGTCACACTCAGTGAAGCTCAAAAAATTGTTTCTTCTTTCTGCTCACAGTTTAATGTTGATTGTGATATTGAACACGGTAAAAATTTCAAAGTTAATTTTAAGAGTGTCCCCAAGTCAAAGCCAGCAGATATGAGTGGAGATGATGAGGGTAGCTTGCAGTTCGTGCCAGATGAAAAATCTGGTACTAAAAAGGTTGCTTCAAGTATTTTTGAAGAACAGTTCGAAATGCGCAAGAATATGCTTGCAGATACGCTCAAAAGACTAGGATACACCAAATGATTTTTAAGAATAAAGACTTCAGTATATCTTCTTTGTTTGGAGAAAAGCCTCAACCGAAAGAGTCAAAACCAGTTGACCCAGCTATTTTGGAGGCTTTTTTTAGAAAGCAAACTAGCAAGTCTGCTGGTGGGGATCAAGGTGGATTAATATCCAAAAGTATATTGAGATCATCTTCATCGCAGGACTTAAATGTTCCTGGAGAAGCTTTTGTTGGTAAAAGTTCTGCTCGTTCAATTTTTTCTCCACAGTCTACCCCAATTGAAAAATCTGTTGATCGTTCAGTTTCTCGTATCTCTGAGTTTCTTCCTGATATTAAGCAAGAAGTCCCATCAGATGTTGCTGATGACTTGATGAAGTTCAAGGGTAATTTTTCTGAAGCTTCAAAAGCTGCAGGTTCTCACGGTTCTGTGCGCACAGATCGAATAAGTATGTTTGACGAGGGTGCTTTTGATAGATTGCAGAAACCAGAGACAGAGAAGAAAGCAGCAAAGGTTGTTGAAGAAAAGAAAATTTCTAAGGCGATGAGAGCGACAGATATTGCTAACTCAATGTGGTCAAAACTTTCTGATGACAATTCAGCAAAAGGCAAGATGTCGAGAGAGCGTGCAATCGATAAATTATTTGGAGACAATAATGCCTAAATTTAATCTTTTTAAGTTGGCACAAGCACAGCCTGGCCAGTTTAATATGAGCCAGCCAGTGATTCAAGGAGCCATGGAATCTGTTACTCCAGAGGGAACTACTGAGGAGTCGCTAGAAGATGGTGCTGGTATGGGCATGGAAGGTGATACTCAGCTGTTGATGAATCCCGGTCAGTCTGATGTTGACTCAGAAATAGAGACTTTGTCAGTTCCACTATTTGAAAACCATGTGCAGATGTATGAAAAGTTAAAATCTATGTCTACCGGAGATACAAAATCTTCGATGAACGCTGCATGGAATAATTATTTTGCACCTACTATCGGTGAAACTGAAATTGGCGATGATTTTAAATCTGGTTTGGGACAATTTTTTGACACTGATCCTGATTCTGAAGATGCAGTTGATATTGCTAATCGCCTTTATGACATGTACGCCAAGATTCATCCTTCCCATAAGGGTTCAGAGGCTGAGCAAGAGACAATTAATGAAGAGTTAGATGTAGCTACTGCTAGTACATTAGATGTCATCAAAATGGCTCAAAAAATGGCTAAGTCACAAGTGCAAAAAATGGCAACAGGATCTTTTAATCTTAAGAAGATTGCTCAGCATAAGGGACTTGACTCTTCTAATGTTATTACTGGTCCATCTCAGACATCTTTAAGCCCATTCACTCGTGACATTCAGGGCGGTATGCACTTAATCGAGCAGAACAAAGGGTTTGGACTTAAGATTGATGACATTCTTGACATTAACTTTGAAGCAATTTGGCGTGGTAATATTATGGATAAATATAATCAGCCATATCGTGACGAACAAGGTAATTATGTTGGTGGTTATATAAATAGAAGATTTGAAGTTGATCGTAATATTCCAGTTGGTAATAATTTGCAGCTTCTTCCAGGAACCCGTCATCGTCCATGGATGCCAGAATATTCTATTCTTGAGTCTCGCATGGAGTCTGCTAGAGGAAATAAGGATAAGTTAATTAATCCTTTTACTTTTGCAAAAGTCTCTATTGGCCCATTTAACTTAAAAAAAAAGAGCAAGTAAAAATTAAGACTGCCAGTAAGTCTGGTTACAACAGAGCTCTGGACAGAGCTTTCTCTTTTGGGGCACCCGATAAAAGTACTATGTATGCAAGGCAGAAAAAAGTCTGCCCTGTATGCAATTCGGATAATTCTGCGGACACATCTAAAAACCAAGGAAAATGTGTCAACTGCGGATTTGATTTAAGTAAAGTTCAGGTCACAAGAGTATAATAAATGGCAAAACAAACTAAAACACCTCAAGATAATATCGTTGAGCTCAATATTACTGACAATAAAAGATATGCTTCATCTGGCTCTGTGCATCTACCATTGACAAAAGCTGCACAATATATGGGTGGTAATGCTGGTACGATTTTTACACAGCCAATGTTTTTCAGTCCGTTGCATACGCCACAAAATTGGCAAATTGCAAGTAAGCGCAAAGAAGTTTATCAATGGGCTCGTTTCTATTATGAGAATGAACCAAAGGCTGCTGCAGGTATAGACTTCTACGCTGGTTTCCCAATGAATGGCTTATCTTTGGAATGCAAGGACAAAAAGATTCTTGCATATTACGAGCATACAATTGAAAAAATAAATCTTGAGTATTGGCTAAGAAAAATAAGCCATGAATACTTTTTGCTTGGTGATGCATTTGTGTTTACGGAAATTGCATGTCCAGTATGTAATGGGGTAGGTCATCTTTCTAACGGCAATATATGTAATCACCCTGATGGTACTATCAAGAGACTTTTAGTTTTAAACCCAGATTTTATTGAAGTTCAAAGTACTCAGTTAGCTGACGAGCCAAGCGTTGCTCTTATCCCAGATGATGACTTAAAGAGAGTTTGTCAGCAAAAGAAGCCTAAGCAAGTTTATGATCGTATTCCAGAAAATATAAAAGAGTACGTTATGTCTGGTAGGCCAATCCCATTAAGTCCTAGATGTATTAGTCACTTAAGACATAAGGGCTCACCATACGGTACTTATGGTGAAAGTTTGTTGCGTAGACTATTTACTATTATTGCTTATAAAACTAAATTAATGACAGCAAACTGGATTATGGCAGAGCGTCATATTCTTCCTGTAAGAGTTGTTAAAGTTGGTAATGCAGAGCGTCCTGCTTCTGAAATTGACATTGCAGACGTTCAGGGTCAGCTCGCTGCTGTTGCAAACGATCCTAATTTGACTATTGTTACACACCATGCATTTGAAATGGATTTCATAGGAGCTACAGGCAAGATACATGATATCAGCAATCAGATGGAGATGATTGGTAAAGAAATGCTCGATGGTCTTATGCTTCCCCAGACGTTGTTGAATGGCGAAATGGCTGCATATAGTGCTGCTGCAGTGGGCGTTGAGACTCTTATCCGTAGATTAGAAACATGGAGACTAGAGCTTGGCGAATGGGTTGCTAAAAATGTATTCCTGCCAATAGCACAGATGCAGGGTTTTGTTGATACTCAAAAGAGCAAGCTAGTTGGTGAAACAGTTTGGCTATACCCTACAATCAAATGGAACGACTTACGCCTAAGAGACAACTCTCAGTATTTGCAGTCACTCATGCAGCTCCACGACAAAGGTCTTATTTCAACTCAGAAATTGCTTACTGAATTCAATATTGACTTTGATCAAGAAGTTAATCGCTTGCGGGAAGAACAGATCACTGCAGGTAAGGGCGGTCAGGTCGTTGGCGGACCTCCGGGTGGCGGCGGCGGTGGTCTTGACCTTGGCTTGGGCGGTGCTCCTAGCGCTGGTGGACTTGATCTTGGCTTAGGTGGCGGTGGTGGTCTTCCTCCTGGGCTGGGAGCGCCTCCTGGTGGCGGTCCTCCGGGTGGCGATGCCCTAATGGGTGGCCAACCACCAATGGGGGCACCAATGGGAGCGGCAGCAGCTTCTGAGGAAGATATGACCAAGGTCGCACAAATGATGCCAGATCCATCTGGTATGTCTATAGAGTCTGGCCGTATCTATAAAAAGGGCAGGGAGCCAAAAAAGAAAAAGGACGAACAGGTTGACCAGTCTCAAAAAATATTTCTAACAAAGCCTGAGCAAAAGCTTTATCAAATAATTCGTTCTTTAAATATTCCATTGCGTTTGTTTGCTCAATATCAGCAGCATGTTGCTGGCAATCAGAATGCGTTTATGCTTGACTTTGCATTCCCGGATATTATGTTAAATTTGGAAGCTGATGGAGATTTCTGGCACTCAGACTTTGATGCTTTAGAAAGAGATAAGGAACGTGATCTAAAGCTTGCATCGCTCGGATGGCGTGTGGTTCGTATACGCGAAAGTGCGCTAAATACAAACGCTCAAATGGTAACGCAGGTTGTTATAAATAATATTAAAGAAGCAATTGCACAGCGTAAGGCAATGATGGCTAAACGTGCAAGCGTTGAGGACGAAAGTATTGCCTACGAAGACGGAGAAGACGTAAAAATTGCGTTTCAAAATTTAATATATCATAATGAGGATAATGATTAAAATATTTCAAAACAAAGGAAAAATTTTAATTATTATAAAATGAATACCTTAGATTCATTATGATAAAAATAGCTGGTAAGCGTATAAAAGATCGCCATATTAATTGGCAAGAGCACTACTCGGAAAGAACAGAACCTTTGCGTGATCGTTATTGGTCTGAATTAGGCACTGGTTCTTATCGTAGATGGGAAGGTCATGACTATACAACGAATAGTGATTATTACGTTGTTTGCAGTCCTGCTCAAACTAAATACGGAGAAAAATCTTACTTTGCTGGTATTAAAAAATTACCACCCGCTTCGGTTCGTGAAACTACAAAAGTGTATTCTCCATATGGTAAGTACTTTAGTAGCATGGCTGCTGCTTTGAGTTTTTTAAAAGACAAGTATGGTGTACCTTGGCCAAAAGATCAAGTGAATTACATGTCAGCGCAATTGCAAAATATTGAAATCCCTAGATTCGTGAAGGCATAAAATATTATGGATAAATTTACAATAACTACTGAACGTCAAATTGAACCTTTGAACATTCCACAGCATTGGGATGAAATAAATATTTCTCCTATTACAAAATATGCATCAAATGATAAGGTCTTTGAGGAGAGAGTGAAGGGCATGGATTTAGGCGGCTTTAACATTGTAAAAGAAGTCAAAGAACATCCAGAGCATTTATTTGTAAAAGTATTTGCAATTAAGAAAGATGAAGTAAATGATAATGGAGATTACTTTAGTGAAAAAGAACTAAAGAAAGCTGCAAAAACATTTATTGGTGTTCCTGTATTTGTCAATCATCAGAACGATGATATTGAAAAAGCAAGAGGAAAAGTTGTACATGCTTGGTGGGATGATGAGCGTGGTGGTATTTATACAATTAATATGGTTGATAAAGTTGCATATCCACGTCTTGCAAGAGGAATAGAGGCTGGATACGTCACAGGTAGCTCCATGGGGTGTTCAGTCAAGTATAGCGCCTGTTCAGTTTGCCATACTCGTGCAGCAAATGCAAAAGAATATTGCTCACATATTAAGGAAAGAAAAAAGAAGAATTTTACTGGAGAACATGAGTGTCTTTATCACAAAAGCGCTAACTCTGGTGATGAACCATGTCCTGTTTGTGGTTCTGAAAAAGGAAAGAAGAAATTAAACAAGTACGCAAGTCAACAGATATTTGAGCATAATTATGATGTTAAGTTTATTGAGGATAGCTTTGTAGTTAATCCTGCATGTCATGATTGCTTGGTAAGTGACATCATAAATCCAAGCGCTTTGTTTAAGAAAGTTGCCGACATTAGAGAGACTATTTCAAAGCTTGGTTTTGTAGTCGAATCAGATTCATCTTTTGGCATAGAATGCTCTACTGGCCAGTGCGGCTTACACAAGGCTGCTGGTAAGCAGGAGTTAAATGAACTTAATGATGCCATGAATCAATTGGAGCGTGTCGCTCGTTCAATGATGGCTCAGAAAAATAAGGTTAGCTTAGAGTATGTTTCTGATATTATTAAAGTTACTGCAGATATACAGAAAATATCAGATGAATTAGTTGAAATGGGTTATGCAGTATTACCAAGTCCAACTTCTGAGCAGGTTGCTTATGGAACAAACGTGCAGGCAAGTCCTGTTGTTGGTCCATCTTCTGCAGTACAAACACCTATTTCAGCTATGCCAAAGCCGTCTTCAGGAGCTCAGCCCTCTGCTCAGCCATCATTAGCAATGCCACCACAACAGGCTGCTCCGATGATGAAAACTGTTCCCGGCACAGTGTCTCCACAGGTTCAGGATCTTGGTGATGACATTGGACGAGTAACAAGACCAAATTTTGTTCCAGTTCGTGCAGATTCCGCAAAGGATTTTATTAAAATATCTAATAGTATAATGAACAGGCTCTCGGAAATTGCGGGAGTTTTAAATATTAATGGAGAGTTTATGTCTGAAAATTCAGGATACAAATACACACAAGGTGATGATACAATTGTAATTTCCTCTGATGTAGATGGGGAAATTCACGTTGCTCATCTGAACCAGGATCGCTTGCTCAAGTGGGCAAGCATAGATTCATTTGATAATGAAACTCAAAGTTTAATAACTCACAATCCGCAACAAGCCGCTCGTAAAATACTTTCTTCATATATGAACAACAATAATTCAGAGGAGTCAATTATTTCCATGGAAAACAACAATAAGATCGCACAGTCTCAGACTAATGATGTACACGAAGTTACCACCGAATCCCAACTCAATAGTGTTAAGGGTCTTGGCAGGCGTCAAGGAGAAGCCCCCACTGGTACTACTGAGAGCAAAGAGCAGCTTGGCTCTGGCAAGGTTTACTTCAAGGACGTGAACAGCGAGTCTCCCACCGCTCATCGTGGAACCTATGATTCCATCGTTGAGTCTACTCTGAATTCTAAGACTGGTGGATACATGGCGAGATGGGGTTCTTTCCCAGAGGTCATTACTGAGGCTCAATGGGACGACTTGTCTCGCGAAGTTAAGGCCAACATTCCTTCTGACTGGACATCCGTTGCTAAGGAAGGTCAGCTCGATGCCTTGCGCTCCACATTCAGCTGGTCAGAGCCAACAGCAACCACAGAATCACAACTGTCAGGAAAGATGAAAAAGAAGGCTTCTGCCAAGGATCTTATTAAGGTCGCTCAGTCTGCAGTTGCTGATGCCATGGCATTCTATGGTGTTGGAATTGAAGACATTCAGAAGAGTGTCCAATTTGTGAACTCAGATTCTTCTCGTAAGTTTAAGTCAAAGGTTATGGTTGCACTAAATGCTGCTCCATGGGCAGTTAACGCACGTAAGGCTTACAATAGTCGTCTTGCTTCATTCTCTAAGGTTGCTTCAGAAGTTTATGGACTTGAGCCAGTTGATGCAGTTCTTGCAGCAATTGGAGACAGTCTCGACAACAATGGCGCAGAGGACGTTCTCGCTGCAGTTACATTTGTTGCAGGCAACAAGTTGGCAATGCAGCAGGCAGAAGATTTGGCAGTTGAAAGATTTGAGTCTACTGTTTCTGGAAATAGTAATGAAGAAGACATGTTCCGTCAGGCCTTCAGTGAGCTTTCTCTCCCAGAGGATGGTCTTATTAAGGTTTGTATGAGCGCTCAAGATGATTTGGGAATGGATGTTTCAGGAGACAAGTCATTCATTGATGCAGTTCATAAGTTTGCGCAGAATATGGTCAGCGAAAATCTTGGCAAGCAAGTTGAAGTCGTTCCAGTCGCAGTTGATGTTGATGAGGAAAACGGACTTGTTGAAGCTACTTGCAAGCTTGCATCTAAACTCACTGATCAGGAAAAACAAGCTTTTAGCAAGTGGGCATCTTCCGCTGAGGAAGCAACCAAGCAGGCTGAAGTAATAGAAGAAGTCGAAGAAACCAAGTTTGAGAATAAGCGTGCTTCCTTGATTAAGGAACTTAATCAACTAGAGAAGCGTGCTCAGCTTGCTGGTGGACAGATGCCAGCTAATTTAAATCCTGCTGGCATGGGAATGGGCATGCAGCTTCCAGGTGGAGCAGCTCCCGCTGGTGGTCCAGGCATTGAAGCTCTCACTGGTGAACTACCAATGGATGCTGGCGGTGCTGGTGCTGATCCTCTTGCTGGAGGAGATATGGGCATGGAAGACGCTGAATCTAAGCCAAAGCCACCAGGTGCAGTTTGCATTGTTTGCGGAGGAAATGACGTTGATGTCCAGAGTGGCAAATCGAAGTGCAACGGCCCAGGCTGCGGCATGAACTACACCATCAAGATTGTCCCAGATGCATCCTTGCTTGACAAGATTACAGACGGAGATGTTGATCAAGAAGATGTTACAGCTGGTCCAGAATCCCCAGAGAAGGGCCTTGGCGGCTATGGTCCAATGGGCGCTCTTGACGCTGGCGCTGCAGGAATGCCAGCTCCAGCAGGAATGCCAGCAGGCGGAATGGCAGTTGCTGCATCTGCCAAGATCAGTGCTGATACCATGAAGAAGTTTGCATCTCGCCATGCTTTTGGATCAATCAGTCCAATCACTGGCGCAAGTAACACTATTCGTCTTGACCAGGAACACTGGCAGTGCCTAGATAGTGGTCAGATCTACCGTGTTCGTTTGGCTGCAAAGCAAAATGATTCAAAGCACGTTTATGCTCAATGGGAATGGGTTCCATTAGTAAAGAAGGCTTCTTGCGCTCCATGTCAGCGTCGTAAGAACGCGATTGTCAGCGCTCTTTCTTCAGTTGGAATTTCTGAGAGCAAGTTTGACGGTATGTCTATGACTGACAAGGCAAATGCTTTGAATTCAATTAATGAGCGTGGATTGCTCGGCACAGTCAAGGAGGCTTCCTCCGATGGTGTGCGCAGCTTCTTTAAGCAGGCATTCACTGTTCACGGTGAATTCCCAATGGAAATGTGCATACACAAGCTTGCCAATCGCTATGGAGATAACGCTCTTGCTTTGAGCGGTCCATGCGAAGGTAAGAATCTTGCTGAGTGCGTATGCAGTTCTTTGTCCGATGAGAAGGTTTACACTACCGACTTGGCTCGCAAAGTAGCTTCTGCATGGTCTGAGCGTGATGGAATGTATGAATGCGTCGAAGACTTCGTGCGCGATGGCCTTTCATTGAATAAGTCTGCTCAGGCATGTGAAGATCTGAAGACCAAATACATCAGTGCAGAGGAAATGTTTGCAGAAACTATTTCTAATGATGCAGTTGTTAAGGCTGCTCAGCTTGAAAATGAGGAGCCTATCGAAGAAGAAGATCCATTTGACTCATCAGATGAAATGTCTGATTCTTCTGAGGACGCTGATGTCGATTTTGAAGACATGTCAGACGATTCTGAAGGTATGGAAGATGACGATTCTGAAATGGACGGCGACGATGATTCGGGTATGCCATCTGGATACCACGATGAATCTGAAGGTGGAGATGAAGACGAAAGCGAAGGCGATGAAGATTTTGAAGTTGAGATCAGCCTAGACAGTGGTTCTGCTGATGAAATTGAACACGGTCTTTCTCAGGTCCCTGAAGAAGAGGGTGGAGAAGAGATGGATTTGGATATGGAGATGTCAGAAGAAGAGATGGACGGCGAGTCCGATCATTCAGACGAGTCTGGTCATTCAGGTCATTCAGCTCATGAGGAGGGCAGCATGGAAGAATCAGGTATGGTTAGCGAGGCAGACCTTTATAAGGAGTCTCCAAAGCAGGCAAATGAACTTGAAAAGTTTGAAAAAGAAGCTCATTCATTGCGTCGTGGTCGCATAGTCGGCGTCAACAAGCTAAACATTGATGTTGACAGCATCCGTGCAGCCCTCAATAAGAAGGCTGGCAAGGTTGAGCAGACCAGTGCCCAAGATACCGTGAAGGGTATTGCTAACGGCAAGCCTCACTCAGAGAGCACTCAGGAAGGTTTCGATGCAGAGACTCCAGACGTTCCGACACAGAACGGAAAAGTCCTGAGTAATGAGCATGGCGATGGATTTGATGCTGATATGCCAGAGATCCCATCCGGTAAGGGTAAGTTCCCAAATGAGACCAATGAAGGCGAAATGCAGGACACTGTAAGTGGTGGAACAGCTGGTCAGGGTTCAAACCATACTGGTAAATACCGCAAGGCTTCCAATATGTTTGACCAGGCACTTGCCAAACTCGCCAAGGACATGAACCTTGAAATCGGAGCAGCTCAAAATGATCCAGACATCGCACCAATTGCTGATGGTAAGGCTCATCCAGATGCTGCAACTGAGGAAGGCTTCAGCGCAGATTCGCCAGACGTTCCAGACAATGGTGGAAAGCCACTGAGCTCTGAGCACGGCGAAGGATTCAAGGTTGATGGTCCATCAATCCCAGCTGGTGACGGCAAGATGGGGCATGAATCCAATGAAGGTGAAAAACAAAATGGAATCACTGGTGGTGGGCTCGGTCAGGGCAATCACACCCAGTATAAGTCTAAGAAGGCCAATAGTGCCAATAAAGAGGTTGCATTAAAGCTTGCAGCAAAAATGGTTGAAGGAGGCTTAATTAAGGCCGACCAGATGCCAGGCAAGATTTCGGAGTTGCAGAGATACGAGGTATCTCAGCTCCGTGACCTCGAGAAGGCGATGTTTAATCGCCCGAGTGCTATGAAGGGCCTGAAGATTGCGTCGAGTGGGGTAGAGCAGCCACTCGTCATCAGCGAAGCAAGCAGTCACAAAAATGCTTCGGTTGATCTAAAAGGTAAAATTGCTTCTCTGTTCCGCTTGCAACAGCAGGTCGAAGCGGCAGATGAGAGCGAGGCTGCTAAGTTACGTAGTGCGTTTAAATGACTTGCAAATTAATTCTTAAAAGGAGAATATAAAAATGGCTTTAATAGTATCATATCACACAATAGCAACCCAGCTTCCAACAACTTCCACAACCATTGTTGAGGGCATGGGCGTTAAGTTCTCTGCTGTATCCGGTGCAGAGTCAAAGGTGGCCCTTGCTGATGCAACTACCTTCACTTTTGGTATCGCTGGCGATAGTTCAGTTTCAACTGGTCCAAACAAGCCCTACGGTGCTTCAGTTGTAGTGAACGGCGCTGGCGGAACTCGTGGAACTAGTAACCGTGTTTCTGACTTTTTCAATGAAACAGTTGGCTCAGGTAAGATCACAGTTTATACTGGTATTGGAGAATTTTACACTGACCAATATAACACTAGTGGTTCATATACACCAGGCGCTAAGTTGTTTACCAACAGTGTTGGTAAGTTGACCAATACTGATGGTGGCGGTAACTCAATTGGTTTCACCATGGACGGCCCACGCGCTTATCCAAGCGGTGTTCCTGGCGTTGATGACGGTGGCGTTACTGGCGCAAACACGACTATTAACGGTAGCTTGTCTTTAGGTAGCTACCTTCGTTTCTACATGAACATTTCTGGTATAGATTTATGATCGTAACTATATATTGGTATTCTCGTTGAGATCAATATATATAATATAAAATTTTGAAAGGATTTACAAACATGTCACTAAATAAAGATGGTTTGACCTATGATGAGAAAGAGGCAGTAATTGCCCAAGCTCTCGCTACAGAAGAGGGCCGTACTGCTCTCGCACAGGCAATGGTGGAGCCAATCCGCCGTTCTTTGGAGTATCAAGCTGTTGGTCGTAAGTTGCTCATGGTTGACGAGCTCCCACAAGGTGCTCTTCCTCGCTATGAGCGCGACGTAGCTTCTACCGCCACTGTCATTGCTCGTCAGGGTGCAGTCCCTGACCAGATTCAGCAGGGCGAAGAAGTCCTTGTTCCAACATTCGAGATTGCTGCTCACCCAACAATCCGTTTGTCTGAAATCAAGGCTCGTCGTTTCTACATTGTTGACCGCGCCCAGATCAAGGCAAAGGAAGCCATTCAGAAGGAAGAAGATCGCAATATCTTCAACGCTCTGATTGCTGCTGCCGATACCCGTAATGATCAGGTCGTTGGCAACAGTGGTGATCTTACTACTGATTCACTTAACGTTGCATACCGTTTGATTGAGACCCACGATCTTGTCGCAAGCAAGGTTGTTGCTCACCCACTTCAGTATGCTCGCTTCCGCGTTTTCGGCAAGACTTTCTACGATGAGGCTACAACTCGTGAAATCCTCACCACTGGTCTCTATGGTCACCTCTGGACCGCTGACATTCACGTCAGCTCCCAGCTTGACCCTCAGACCATATTGGTGTGCGCTTCTCCCGACACCGTTGGAGCCTTCCCAATCCGCCAGGACATCACTGTCCTCCCAGCGGACGATCCGAAGAAGCTTCGCCTCGGTTGGGTAATTTATGAAGAGATCGGCATCGTTGTAATGAACGATTACGCTCTCTCGAAGATTGAAGTTTACCGCACAAGCTAATAGCTGGGTAAATATAGGTTTTTTGAATTGCGACCCGCTCTCCGAAAGGAGGGCGGGTTGTTTTTTTGTTGTAAATAATTCTCATAGATAATATGACGACATATTCGTATATGAGGTTTTTATGAGTGAACGCAAGATATTTAACTTTGAATCAAAAATATTAGATAATGAAACTCTTAGTAAATTTGGATATTATCCAGAATCTATTGGAAGATCATCTGCAAAGTTTGTAGTTGCTATATGTAGATTTTGTGGATATCAAATGGATATAAGGAAGGGCTTTTATAATAAATCTGGATCGGCTTGTCATAAAGATTGTAAGCTAAAAGAAATGAGTCTTTCTGGGTCCCCATTTTGTCTTGATAAAACAAGGGAAAAAGCAAAGGTCACAAACTTAAAAAAATGGGGTAATGAATGTCCTCAAAAAACAGAAGTGATTCGCAATAAGATAAGTGTGTCAAAAAAAGATGCAGAGTATCAAGCAAATTTTAAAGAAACCATGAGATCAAGGCACGGTGTTGATAATCCTGCTAAGATGTCCGATCATGCAGAAAAAGTTAAGAATACTTCATTAATTAAGTATCAAAAAGAACATTTTAATTTAAATGAATCAGTTCAAGCAAAAAGACAAAACACAAACATTGAAAAGTATGGATGTGCTTTTCCTACGCAGAATGACTCTGTAAAACAAAAGATAAAAGATTCTTGGAAACAAGTTGTTTCACAAGACGATGAGAAATATTTTATGTTTAATTTTGTTTCTAACTCTAAAGAGCTATGGAACGACATTGAGGCAGGTATGTCTTTATCTGACATATCTCAGCATTATCAAATTGATCGTATTGCCTTAAATAAAGTTCTTTTAAGTCAGCAATTTAAAAATAAATACCAAAAGATTTATTCGTATCCAAAACATCAAAAACAAAAAGAAATATATGATTACTTAAAATCGATTGGTCTATCAGATATTGTTATGGATGATAAAGGTGTAATTGGTTTAGAACTAGATATTTATTCTCCGTCAAAAAAGATGGCAATAGAATTTAACGGTTCATATTGGCACTCAGAAGCAATCTTAGATCCTGATATTGCTAGAAAAAAACATATCAATAAGACAAAGATGTGTGGAAAAATTGGTGTTAGGCTAATTCATATTTTTGAAAAACAATGGGAAGAAAGAAAGGCTCAATACGAATCCTTTTTGACATCAGCGTTTGGATTGAATCTGGTTAATCTACATGGAAGATCTTGTTCTATTGATTTTAGTCCTGAGTACTCATTTATGGAAAATTATCACATACAGGGCAAGCCTAGAGGCGTTGAATTTTGGGTAAACTTAAAGTATGATGGAGAAACGGTTGGGTCAATGTCTTTATCATCTCATCATAGACAGAATGGATCTGTAAATGAGGCTGTTTTAAGTAGAATGGCATTTAAGGCAGGGGTTACTATTCGCGGCGGAGCCTCTAGGATGCTTTCCTATGCAATAAAGTTGGCAAAAGCAAACGGATTTGATAGTATTATTACTTGGTCAGATGAAATGATTACAAGTGGGAATGTATATCAAAAAATGGGATTTATATCAGATAAAACTTATGGTCCAGATTATTTTTATTGGGATTTAAATAATAATCAGTATCGTTCAAAACAGTCTCAGAAAAAATCTGCAACTGGATGCCCTAAGGATAAGACAGAACGAGACTGGTGTTATGAAAATAATTTATATAGAATGTGGGACTGTGGTAAAAGACGTTGGAGGATAAAGGTTTAATGTTTGTCAAGGAATGTTTTTCATAAATAAATGAGTAATATTTTATATCATGAATTGGTATAAGTTCGCTGCAAAGATATCATCATCTATTTCTCCTACTGCAAGTGAAGAAGCAATATTTAAAGTAATTAGAGCTGGCCGAGACGCATACGCTCCAGGTGTGCAGCTTCGAATTGCTGGTGGTTGGGTACGTGACAGGCTGCTTGGTAGCGTTTCCGATGATATTGATATCGCGGTAAGCGGTGGAGACGGCAATGCTGTAGCTGAAGCAATTAGGCGCTATGATGTTGAAAACACTGGTGGTAAGCACACTAAAGATCCTTATGCAGTGAGCTTAGAAAAGACTCAAGCTGGTGATAAGAAAAGCAGCGCAGGTCTTCGAGTGGGTGCTATTGATATAAATGGCGTCAAAATAGAATTTGTACCAATGCGTACTGAAGTTTATAGTCAAGGAAGTAGAATTCCAGGGATAACAGCCACTGATGACCCCAAAGAAGACGTGAAGCGTAGAGATTTGACGATTAACGCAATTTATTACAATATTGATACAGGCAAGGTTGAGGATTATGCTGGTGGCGTGAGCGACTTGGAAAAAGGTGTTCTTCGAACTCCTGTCAACCCCGTTGAAACACTGAAGGAAGATCCCTTGCGTGCACTTCGAGCATTGCGTTTTCTTTCTCAAATGCATGGTTTTGAATTGGATGAATCTTTAGTTGAAGCACTAAAGCACCCAGAGGTTCATAAGGCATATCTTGAAAAAGTTGCCCCTGAGCGAGCCAGAAAAGAAATAGAAAAACTTGCACTTGGAAATAGGCCAGCCGAAGCTATTAGACATTTCTTTTCCAGCGGTCTATACTTACCTGTTTTTCATCATGATAAACTTTATGGATTTAAGCCAATACATATGGACCAGAATAATCCAAAGCATCAATACAATCTTCTTGAGCACACTGTTCACGTAGTAAAGAATTTGAACGATATGTTATTGGAGTCTGGTGTTTCCAAGAATGAAAGATTGGTTGCTGTGCTTTCTGCTATATTTCATGATTTTGGCAAAATGGATCCAGATTTAGTTCGTCCAAGCAAGTCAATGCCAGGTGCTTCTTCATATCCTGGTCATGAGAATGTATCTGCTGAATTAGCTGTTGATATATTAAAGCGTCTTGGTTTTGGATCTGAAAGAGATCTTGTAGCCAAAGTTGTTAAGGAGCATATGCGCCCTCATGGTGAAATGCATAGTCCAAAATCAATTGGCAAATTTTTACGTGATTTTGATGATCTTCCATCTGGTGACGATACAAAACCTCGTCTTTGGTGGCTAACTTTTATGCATGCTATTGCAGATTCTATGAGTAAGGGTGGCATGGACTATCATGAAGACGTGAAGGGCAAGCACGATCAAATTAAGACAATTGAGCAGTTCATAGAAGAGCGTTCCAAGATTGGTTCAAAACCATTGTTAAATGGTAAGGAAATTATGGACATTTTCCCAGACAAAAATCCTAAGACAGGCTTTATAGCAGATATGCAAAAAGCACTACTTGATGCTCAAGATTCTGGGCAAGTAAAAGATAAAGATGCTGCAAAACGGTTGCTTCAATCTTTATTCTCTTAAGCAAATCTAGACTTAGTTGCATTACAGCTTTATTAAACAACAGTGCTATCTATGAGTGCAACTGGAGAGAATCCATCGTTGCACTCTCCGCACACAAGAAGTTTATTGCCAAACATAAATTTCTTAAATGCGATTGGCTGTTGTGTTGTTGTTACTACCGCTAATGATTTATTTGTATCTAATAGCCATGTAAACCCTGAAAAGTCTGTAAAGCTTGATTGGGGTACCGTTGAAGTTTGATTAAGCTTTTGCAGGCTTAGTATGTAGTCATTTCTTTCGTTTCCTGCCACTAAGACGGAGCATCCATTAAGAGTAGTTTTCTCATTATTTGACGTAGAAAATGTTCCGTGTAACCCAGAAATTGTTGTTACGTCAATTATTCTTATTGCAGAACGTCCATTGGACATTCTGTGCGCCACCATTGGTATTCCTCCAATATAATATCTATCCATGTCATATACATGTGATGTAAATTCTGTACATGTTAGCTTTTTGTAGTTCTTGGTTGTACTATCCAAAGTAAATACCTTAGAAGAGCCCAGCATCATGAATTTTTCTTCATAACTGGATGTGTCGTATGTGTAAGCCATATAATTTATTAAGATAAAACAAACCATTAACCTCTCGATAAATACTTATGAAGATTGAAAATAGGACTGGACATTCTGTCAATATTTCAGATATAGAAAGAAATTTTGCTCCTAAAGAAGAAGTATCATTTTATGAAATATCTAAACAAGAGCTTTTAAAAAGTATGTCTCTCCGAAATCTTATTAGGTCTTCTAGGTTCTATCCAATTGAAATTGATAATGAGTCATCATTGGAAGTAAATTTAAAAAAAGAAAGCGACATTGTCTTATCTATGTCATCATCAGAAAAAGAGCAAAAAAATTCTGGAGTTATTTTAAGAGGTCAATTTTTGGATTATAGTGGTTATGCTAAAGTGAATCGCAATTTAGCAGCCGTTATTAAGAAAAATAAGATACCAATTTCTATTAATGCCGTTGATTCTGCACATCCTAGATTGATAGGGTCTGATTTGGTTCTTAGCTCAAGCTTTACGTATACTAATAGTTCATTTGGTGATGTTGTTATTGATAGTGTTGTCCCTTCGTTTGACTCTGGTCGTGGTAGGAAGAAATCCATTCTTTACACAACAGTAGAGGCGTATACTGTGCCTGACAGCTTTTCTAAAATATTTGATCAATATGATGAAATATGGACAACTTCTAATTTTTGTAAAACTGTTATTTCTGGCAAGACTAATAAGCCAGTGCATGTAGTTCCAGGAATCGTTGATTTTGAAAACTATACAGCTTCAGGTGAAAAATTTGACCTCCATGGCAAGGCAAAGTCATTTAAATTTATAAGTGTTTTTAATTGGAATCATCGTAAGGGTGCAGATGCACTTATTAGGGCATATTGTCAGGCGTTTAGCGGAACTGATGATGTTTCTCTTATATTGGTCTGTAGGAAAAGGCGTGTTTCAGGTCCAGCTCGGGGGGTAAAGGACGAGGTTGAAAAAGAAATAGCAAATGTCAAAATGGCCAACCCTCCACACATTGTACGTTTAACAAAAGAGATTAATGAGATACAGTTGGCTTCTTTGTATCGTAGTTGTGATGCGTTTGTCTTGCCTACTCGTGGAGAGGGCTACGGCTTGCCTTATTTGGAAGCTGGCTTGTGTGGCATACCTGTAATTGGCACAAAAGTTTCTGCAGTTCAAGATATCTTATCAGAAGACACAAGTCTGCTTATTGATATAGATGGTTTTAGAAAAGTGCCAGAAAATGCCACTGGTTGTTATTTTTGGGATGGACAGATGATGGCTGATTTAACTTCTAAAGATTTTATAAATAGGCTAGCAGAGGGCATGAGGGATATGGTTAATAATTATCACAAGTATGCCGAAAAAAATAAAGCATTTCAGAATTTTATTTACACAAAGTGTTCATCACATGCTGTATTTAATACCGTAAAGGACCTATTACCTTGATAGCTATAATTGATCATTCAGAAAATAAAGTTGTCATTATTGGCGACAAGTTATATCGTATTTCTTTTGACGAATTTAGTCGTGTTCAAAATTATTTAAATGAGTGTGGGTTAGTTATTATTAATGGTGACAAAGCAAGTGGACAGCACTTTTCACATAAACCTCAACTATCATCTCAATCACTTGTATCACAAGTTAATGCTGCGCCATCTTCACGGACTGAATCTATTAAAGAATATGTGGCATGTAAAAATGGGCAGTACCTTGTAGTGAATGGGCTAGAGCCTAAGCTTCAGTTCATGGGACTTGATGATTTTAAGACTATTGATTACTTGAATACCACATATGGAAAAGTTCCTAGTCAAGTTAAAAGTCTTATAGATAGTGGCGTTCTTATTTTAATAGATGAATCAGAAAAGGTTAATCGAATAAGTAAGATGAAAGAAAAGCAATCAGTGAAAGGCAAGCGAGTCCAGCAGTCTTCAAGCAAGTCTGTGAGGCTTGCAGAAACTTCTGGTCAAGACGATATGTCTTCAGATGTTAGTGATGCTGATTATGCAGATCTTGATCCAGAAGATAGGGTTTTGAGAAATGCCGTAAAAATAGACTTATAATATGAAAAAAATATTACTATCATTGCCCCAGACTGAGTGGTCTTGTTTTTTGGCTTCGCATACACAGGGAGTCATGCGTAAATTTGTTGATGGCCCTGTATCTTTTGACTTGCTTGAAAAAAACGTCATGGATAGTTTGACCTTTCCACATGTCGTTGGAATTCATTCTTGTGTTGAAATGTGTAGTCTTAATCAACCTTACGATATGGTAGTAAATTTTGATACTGATCCCATGCTTGCGGAATATTTTAATAGCAAGTACGAAAATGTAGTGAATATGCAAGCTGCTATATACGGGAATGAAAATAAATCTATTTGGTCGTCTATTTCTGATGCCTTTCAGGTTCAGTGTGAGTTTCCTATTTTTCAATTTTCTTTTTTGAATAAGACTCGCAATAATAGATCGGAATCTGGCGTGGCTATTAAAAATGATAGTTTGCGCATGCATATTAAAAACGCATTTTTTGCAGACGACAACAGGCTTTGGCATATCCCTGTAAGAATAAATCTTATTAAAAGATATGATGAGTGCAACACTGCAAAAAATATCGTGACTGATGATATATTTTGTGCATTAAGTGCTTGTCATATGGGCAAGGATGTTATATTTTTAAAAACCAATAGCGCAGTCCCTAATATAGCTGTTGCAAATAAAATACATGTACAAAATGTTGATAATTTTATAAATGCAACTTATACTAAAAAAACTTCTTGATAAGAAAAAAGCAGTTAAGCAAATAAAAAGTGCTGTACATTATTTGCCAACTAATTTTGATTTTAATATACCAAATGTTAATCCAACAAATATAAAGATTGCAATTCTTGACACTGGAGTGCCTGGGCATACTGACATGGCCAATATTGGAAGCAAGACAGAAGTTACTTGTGTTGACTTACTTGCATCCAAGACTAGCGTGTGGGACGAGCATGGTCACGCTACATTAGTGACTGGTATTTTGGCAAGTTCAAATCCAGGAGCAGTGATGGGTATGGCTCCATCTGCGCGTTACTATTTCTGCAAAGTCATGGACGACTTTGGAGACGGCGATACAAATAACTTAACTGCTGGAATTATATGGGCACTTTCTCACAATGTAGATATTATTTTGATATGCGCAGGCTCTCCTATCTATGATAGGTATCTTGAAAAGATGGTTAAAAAAGCTTTTGATTTAGGATGCATCATCATTGCTTCTTCCGGCAAAGAAGTAACACGTGGAAATAGAATTTTATATCCAGCAGCATTTGACGGAGTAGTGTGTTGTAGCTCTACAAAAGATAAAAAATGTGAATACGATAGTAAGAAAAATAGACTGAATGTTGACATAGATGCATCGTCGGTGTGGTCAGTTTTTCCACCAGATATTTTTATGAAATCATCTGGCAGTAGCATGGCTGCGGCAATTATGTGTGGCTGTGCGATCAACTTTATTGGCGACTGTCGGATGAGGAATATTCCCATTAATGGTGTAGGAGAATTTATGGAAAATTTTGCGAAGACTTTCCGGGCAGAAGACAATGGCAGCAATAAGCTTTAATTTTACTACTCAGTACCCAGGCACATATTATGCCTTGGTTCATGACCAAAAGAATGCATTTTATAATAAAACAACTAGACTAGTGTCAGTTGATATAACCATTTTAAATAATTTTGTTATTTCTCTTACAAAAGACAAATTAAACTCATATGTTGCTTCAATTGTATCTGACAATCTTGAATCTGGTGTTTATACTTTTAGAATTTATAAGCAAAATGGATCTTCTCCTGATATTACAAAAGATGATTTAATATCAGTTGGCCAAACTGGGTGGAACAAAACTTTAAATATTCAAGAAAACCCCAATGACATCATAAGATCTATCCAAGCTTATGAAGATCGTCAAGACAGCATATGGAGAATAGACATTCTTCTTGATTCTGTCCAGCTTGGATTAAGAAATGGGGAAACTGGATTTGCTCGCTTAGATGTAGACCAGATATCCTCTAGTCTTAAAATAAAGGCATTTTGGAATTTGCAGGCAAACGTCTCTGCGACTTTTTTAAGTATTCGTGGCCCTGCTTCTCTTGGTCAGCGCACAAGTCAATTATTGAGTTGGCCGTTAAGGCAAGGCACTAAAGAGTTTACTATCACATCAAATTTACCATCTGACGTAAAACAGATGCTATTATCTAAAGCATTCTATGTAACTATAGAAACTGCAGGTTTTCCATTTGGTCGTGTGGGAGGATATCCAATCTACACTCCATCGTCTCCAGTTGGAGCAAGTGGCACGGTCTCTTTTTCTGTTCAGCCAGGAAATCTGTCTACAGGAGTTTCGTTCAGGACTGTATAAAATATATTATGACAAATTATGGACAAATCGCAGAACATATAGGCAATTTTTCACAAGCTACTGCCAACAATCTTTTTCTTAAATTAACAGACATTGATGGTGTAGCAAAGTCTGCTGAAGATGTTAAAATAACAATTTCTAAAGATGACGCATATGGAGATCCTGTTATTGACATGGCGACTGCCTCTGCAGTACAACAGGGCTATTATTTTTACGATTGGGAAATAGCTCCAGATGCTACAGTTGGCTCTTACACCATCATATGGACATACACACTAGACGGCGAGGAACAGAGTACTTTGCAGTCTGTTATTGTAAGTAAAGCTCCTGAATTAGAGAGTCCATATTGGGGCCCAGTTAACGATTTACGAATTGCGCTTGAATTTCATATTCGTCCAGCAATGAATATTCCAGTTTATTTTGAACAGGCAAAGCCAAGTCGTGATAAGAAGACTTATAGGTTTGGATTCCCTCGTTGGAACCAAAGTGCTGGCGTTAGAGTGTATAGAAATCAAGAAATTGTTGATTCTGGTGTGACTGTTAATTATTTTAAGGGCGAAGTTACTTTTGAAAGCCCACTATCTACATATGATGTAGTAAATTGTGACTATAATTTTAGATGGTTTGAAGACTCTCAGCTTTATAGATTCTTGCAATCTGGAGTTCAAAGATATAATTCTTTTCCTGCTGTATCTTATTATGGGTTACATGCATTGCCAGAACGTGCTATAACGCCAGTTATTTATGCTGCAGTTACCGATGCGCTTCGAGAAATGCTTATGTCTTTACAGTTCCAGGAGCCACAAATGGTATTTGGAAGTCCAGAGAGAGCTCAAAATGTGTTTAGTAATCTAGATAATTTGAAGAAAAATTACGAAGAAAGTCTTAAGGGTCTGCTCGACGCCAAGAAAAATGGTCCTTACACTGGCCTTACAAAGGCTATCGTAGTTCCAGAATACACGCTACCTGGTGGACGCAGCAGATGGTTCCGTTACTTATTCACAGGTTCAAATGTCTAATATGGAAAATAAAAACAATCAAATAAGAAACGCTATTTTGGATAGCCGCGCTACTATCTTTATACTTCCTAAACAAGAAATAAAAGATGCTATTATTAAATGCAGTGATCCAGACATCAATGCATTGTCTACAGAATTAAAAAGTATTTTTTTAGAAGGCAAAGGGCTTGCAGTAGAGAACAAAATGGTCGCAGATTATATTGAAGGTAAGCTTGATTCTAAAAATGCCAAAGTAATTTCAATGTGTGAGCTTAGGGTCGTAGAGGATACAGTCAAAATTAATTAAAACATACATCGTGATCACTGGCCGTACTGATCAACTTATATTTAAAGACTATGGTGAGTATTTTCACCATACAAGGCCGCTCAGTCTATATCAAAAAACTAAATTGTTCGAACACTTCCCACATGATCTTCGTTATTTTTTAGAATCTAGTTATGAAAGTGACGGATGGGACGAAGTCGTAGAGTCTAACCTATTTGAGCAAAAACTTGAAGCCATTAAAAGACAATTCAACAAAAATTTGTTTCAAATGAGAGTTAAGCTAAATAATGGTTTTAGCATAAGAGTAAAAGAGATTTTTTGGAAATTTGTCCAGCAAGAGCTGTCTGACATTTCCGATTCTCGCAAAGAGCCACTTATCGGCGGGTTAAACTATCGTTCTGATCCAAAAGATAAAAGGTGGATAATTATTAAAAAGAGGTAATTTTATGAGTAAGACAACTAAGACTAAGAAAAAGGCTGTTCAGGAGATAAAGACGGGAGGCACTTACACCTACAGTGCGTTCAAGCCTCGTGACAATTTTCAAAAACTTGCAGTAGATACTGTTATGAATAACCCAGTATCTTTTATCTATGGTGTTGCTGGCACTGGTAAGACGACAGTCGCGGTTGGCTGCGCCTTGCGCTTGCTGCTGACAGATCAAATTACTAACATTGTCGTTACTCGTCCATATGTTACTGCTGGTGAAAAATTAGGGTATTTACCTGGTAATATTGAGGATAAATTTGATCCTTTTATCATGCCTATTAAGATGATTTTAGAAAAATTGGTTGGCAAGTCTACTGCTGGTCGCTATTTTGCGAGCAATAAGATCATGATGTTACCACTTGCATACATGCGTGGTCTGACTTTTGAAAAGTCTTTCGTTATTATGGACGAGGCTCAAAACAGTACTTGCGAGCAAATGCACCTTATTCTAACAAGACTAGGAAAAGATAGCAAGCTTTGCATTACTGGAGATGAGTTCCAAACAGACATTGATAAAAGTCATAAGAACGGCCTCACAGACGCCATTAGAAGGCTTGGTAACATAGAAGGCATTGGTTTGTTTGAATTCCCTCCAGAGAGCTGTCAGCGTCATGCCTTGGTTGCGCAGATCGATTCTCGCTACAAGGATGGGGTAAAGAATTTTAGGCAATAAGGCTTATTGCTAAAATGTATTTATGGCAATGTCCTGGAGGGCATATGCTATAAATTTCGAAATATAATTGTTAGGAGATATTATGAAAAATTTATTCCACATAAACAGTATTTATCATACAGCCGCTAAAAATAGCAAGGGCTTAGGGTCTTCTGAAAAAGGCATTAATGTCAATGCCCTTAAACAAGAAGCTATTGCTATGATTAAACAACACCTAAATGAAAAAAAAACTGTTAACTCTATTCAGGCTGATCCTCGATTTACGGCAATCCAAGAGTTATTGGCGATGGATGGATCTGACGATGCCAATGATGCTCTAGATACGATATTGACCATGTTAACTTCACATTATGTGGACCCAACGAGTGAGCCGGTAGAAGACTGGAGGAAAGCTACTGAACTTAGTATTAACGTAAATAGTGATCCCTATAAACTTCTTACTAGATTAAATCAGGTTGCATCTGAAAAAATTTCTATAGTTATTAATGACTTTAGGAATTTTAACACTGCTCCATATGTAAACTGCGCTGACCCAGGAACTCGTAATTGGGCGTTATCTTATGCTAATACTAAAGCGAGACATCAGGACGAGTATTATCAAGCGCTGGGTGACTTAGAAGGCCGAAAATTATGGTTTGTTGCAGAAGACTTTTTTAGTGCTAATGCTCCTGTTGTGTATACGTATTACGCTCATGACCCATCAAAGCTTGCCGCTATAAATAACTATATGCTACAACGTTTTAATCTTTATGCAAATCGTAGCACATCATCAGGAGGTTACGATGCAGAAAAGTTGCGTAAATCTTTACAGGGCGCGGTAGATGGCCCTTTGAAGGCTGCTCCTTGGCATCTGAATAGGTATTTTGAAAATGGTAAGGAACATTTATTTGCTGAAAAATTACTTGCAGACTTTACTGAAAGATTAGCTCAAGAAGATCCTCAGGCAATGTGTGCCTTAATGGCTCGTATGCGAATTTACTTACACGGACATGAAGACGTGAAAAAATTATTTACTAAAGAACCTGAGTCAACTGATGGAGGATTAGCTGATTTTGATGAAAAAGCGCGATTTAGAAAAGATGAAGCAAAAGAAAATCTATCTTTATCGGAATCTCTTCACGGCAGGGCTACTAAAGAAGTCGCTAAAACAGGCATAGTGGTTGGCGACAATTTGCTATCTGATGGCCCTGATTCTATTTCATATGAGTTTAATAAAGTATTCACAGAATATAATGAAGGCTTGCAAGGGATGCTTAATCTTACAAATCAGCAAGCGCATCCAATAAAATACGCACAGCTTGTTGCTCATAATGCAGATTTTCAAGATGCTGCTGCGCAGGCGCAAGAGAAAATAAATACTTGGAAATACAACTACAAGTATGAAAAAAATATGAGAACTCAAAACGGCCAGTATGATAATAGATGGCGTGCATCTAATGTTGATATAATGTTCAATAGGGCCTTCTCGTCCGGATACATTGATGACCAGAATAGATTAAGATTTATGTTTAGTGGTAAAAATAAAATAGTCAACATAAAAATATATTTAAAGCCTAGTGCTAGTATTGTCAAGCATGACTCTAATGGCAGGGTTATTCGTAACACCAAACCAAGAACATGGACAGTAGATTTAATTGATGTAAGCTTTAGCTGGGCGTCACTTGATAAAAATGGGCTGACTGGCAATACTGCAACTGGCTTTTTAATTCGTGATGCGTCAAAGGGCGATAATCAAATATCGGTAAATAATGCGTCCGTTTTTAAATCTAATGATCAAGTTTTTATTGCCTCTTCTCAATCTGTTGGAAGTGAAAATGTAGATGAGGCTGTTTATGAAGCTGATTTGGTTGTATCAAAAATTATTGATAACCAAAATATTTTGTTAAAATCTCCATTGCGTTTTAATTGGGATATGACTAGAAATCCATTTGTGCGCTTGAAGTCTGATAAATCGAAAAAAATTCCTGAATATATTTCTGAGGTAGGTGGTGATTGTTTGGAAGACGAGATTACTGTCTCTAAAAACATAAAAAATACTGCAAATCCTGCGGATTTTCCAAGTGGTCCATTTACCACTTTAAGTTCTTCTTATTTAGAGGATAAGGATAGGGAAGACATCTCATTAGCTGCTAGTATAGTTCGTGAAGAGCTAGCAGAAAATTTTCATTTATTGAAACCATTATCTGCTGGTTTCAAGCAAGGTTGGGGAGACAAAACTCCTGCAGATGGTATGCGTAACCTGCAGAGAAATAATCCTGCAGAATACGCAAGCTATGTATCTTTGGTGAACGTAATAGTCGGGTACCTTAAGAGAAAACTAGTACATTTTCAAGAGAAGTCTGGGCTGACAGATGAGGCGATTGAATGCTATGTATCAATTGGAAATCCGTCTTTGCAAGCATCAATAAAAAAGCTTAATGACGCCATCGCCGATCCATCGAATGCAGATGATAAGAATAGACTCCAAGTTTCCTTAAAAGAGCTAACTATGGCAAAAGATCTATTTGATATAGTATTGATTGGTGGCAAAGACTCTTCATTTAAAGGTAAGCCTGGTGCAATGGATATCATAAAATGGTTTGAAACAAGTGTAATAGCTTTGATAGAAAGTGACAAACTTGAAAAAATACTTAAAAATACTCAAAATAGACAATTATATGAAATGATTCAAAGGCAATCAGCTGTGATTATGAAAAAGGAGCTTGAAAAAATTGATGATTTTCATGTACTAGATTTTGCTGCAACGATAATGCGTGGATCAAATGCTTCTGCAGAAAAACAAGCTTGTAGAGTTGAAAGAAAAAACTTTGAGCCATACATGCTTAGATATCTTGAGTCAAACCCAAATGTTAAAATCTTGTACAATGCAATGTTTGGAGGATGCAAACCTGATGAGAATAAGCAAGCAGATTGCGAAGACTGTTATAAAAAGACATCTAGCTTGTCTTCTGGCATTTATGAAAGTATTGATCAGTGGTTAAGACATATTGCTAGAAAGACATACCTTGAATGATAGTCAAATTAATTTATCTTGTGTGTGCGAGCATTGTTCAAAAACAGTGAGTGATAATATCAAGATAGAGCTTAATTTTGCAAGTAAGATTATTTACTGGTATTGCCCTGAGTGTAAGCAAATGAACGAAATAGATTTTAAGTCTCTTAAGGATTTAAAAGCACTTCCCAAGATGAGGTTAATGTAATGTACAGTATAGTAAACACTTCTGGAAGATATTTGAGCATACAGGATTTAAGAATAATGCTTTCTCCAAGAGAGCGTATTGATTTAGATAATGTTTGTGAGAGAAGAGAGATTGAGAGTAGCGTTCATCTTAAATCTGCGCTTAAAAAAGGTTACATTAAGGTGGTGATTAAAGATCGCGAAGGCTTTGATCCTAACCAGTCAGTTAGCTCTCCTAGTGTGATCACAAAAGATGACCTTGACAGAGTTAAGCAGGACATTGCTGGCATTATTAAAGAGGCTCTTTCTTCCATAAAAGTTGTTGGGTCTTCCAATGAGACAGTTCCTCAAGTAAACGTCAATGTTGGTGGGATAGAAATGTCAGATACTATTTTAGAAGCAATACATAAAAAAACAGTTGATAGGTTAATGATAAATTCTGAAAAAGCAGTTGAAGTAAAGCAATCAAAAACTAACAATGTTAATATGGATAAAAATCTCGACGAGCTTGAGGGCTTATTATAGGAGTAGTTATGTCAATATCAGTAGGCTATGATGTCGGTACAATGTTTTGTCAAATGGCTAAGCAGGACTCAGGTGGATCCACTGCCATGTCCACTATTCGCAATGCTTTCGTTGAAATTCCAGAATCAGAAGATGTTGAGGAAGTTCTTTCTCGCAATGGATGGCAATGGGTTCGTGACGGGAAAAGTGTTTTTGTTATTGGAGAAGATAGCGTTCAGGTTGCAAAGTTATTTCCAGGCAAAGTTGAGATACGTCGCCCTCTTCAGGATGGAGTTTTGAACAAGAACGAAGAGAAGAAAAATATAGTTCTCGCTTCTATCATAGAAAGTCAGTTAGGTAAGGCTATAGGTGAAGGTTCTGTTGTTGCAACTTGTATATCTTCTCCGTGCATAGATGGTAGCGGAGACAGCACTTTTCATACTGCTCGTTTGAAGGGCATGTTCTCTAGACTTGGTTGGAACGTAAAGGTAATTGAGGAGGCTCTTGCTGTAGTTCTTAGCGAAAGACCTTGCGTAATTGATGACGATGGATCTGAAGTTCCTTATTCAGGTATAGGTATGAGTTTTGGAGCTGGTAGGGCTAACTGCATGCTAGCGTTTAAGGGAATGCCAATACTGGGAATGAGTGTTTCAAGATCTGGCGACTGGATTGATAAAATGGTTAGCGAACAGACTGGAGTTCCTATTGCTCAGGTAATGGAGACAAAAGAAAAGAAACTAGATTTTAATAAAATTGATATGGATAATGATGTAATGTTTGCCCTTGATGCTTATTATGACGCCATGCTTAAGCATGTTTTCTCTTTATTTGCTAAAAAATTCAAAGAAGTAAAAAGCGATTTTAACAAACCGCTCGACATCGTTTTGGCTGGCGGAACAAGCATGCCAAGTGGATTTGATAAAAAAGTTGATTCTATTGTAAGGTCTTTTGATCTTCCTTTCAAAATAAACTCAGTTAGAAAAAGTAAAGACCCAAGAAATTCAGTTGTTACTGGCTTGCTAACTCAGGCAGAAATAGTAAGACGTAAGTTGGAAAAAGGACAAATAACAAAGGATAGCATTTAATGGGATATTGTACTCCACAACTTGTTCAGCGCATTTTAGTGCAATCTTTAACGTCTGCCACTACTCCTACGACTACTGGTAAAGGTTCTTTGCTGAACTTTGGCAACAGTATTGATAAGAATCTCATCACAGATGAAATAATGAATCAGCACATCAATATTGCTGATACTTTCATTAACAGTACTCTGAGTGTTCTTTATAAAACTCCGTTAAGAGAAATTGCTGACATTGAGTGCAAGCTCGCTGTTGACATTGATGTATACAATAATGAGGTGATACTTGTTTCTCCTCAAGCTAATGTATTTGTCCCAGGAGATATCATCGTAATTAATGATGGTGTTTATGAAGATAAGCTGACAGTATCAAGTATTATTGGTGATAATATTCTAAAGTTTGATGACATTATAGCGGGTATTTTCTCAGCAGATTCTACAAGAATCTTAAGAGTTAGATTCCCAGACCCTATCCCAAATACGAGCGCAAGATTGGCTGCAGCAAGTATCTATGACAGATATTTTTCTGCACAATCAACAAGCCAGCAGTCTGATTTTGCCAAGACTCTTAAGAGTATGTGTAGGGCTGATTTGAATAATATCTTAAACGGACGTGCAGTTCTTCATGGTCAGCATAGAATTGGCGATAGATTCTTAAACTCGCACCTTAAGGACCGTTATGGCCTCAGGGGTATGGAGAGTGATTCTACAAGAGATGTGGGTGAATTCTAATGCCTTCACAAGATATAAGTAACTTGCAAAAAGAATTAAAACAGCTGCATGACTCATTGAATGTGCTGAAAGAAATTAAAATGAATAAGCCTATTTCATCAATGTCTTCTTCTGTGTTCTCTACCAGAGAAGCCGCTAAAGCTTCTGCTCCTTTTAGACCAGAACCTACAAAATCGCTATCCACCGAAGAAGTGGAAAAATTAGTGACAAATGAATCTGATATGGTTGATTATGTTGAAAATTTAGTATCTAAAAATTTGGATGATGTTATTGGAAAAATGTTAGGCGATTAATATATGGAAGAAGTACTTGATAGTCTTAGAAAAATAATCAACAGGTGGGTAAATACAGAAGTCGATCTCACTGAAGACGCTGAGGTCGGTGACGTACTATTAAAAGTAAAAACTGCGATGCGCTTTAGAGATGGTGACGAGGTAATGCTAACTGATGGAAATGAATTTGAGCACCCTCTCTACGTAAAGAGTGTAGTTGATGAAACTACCATTGAGTTGGCTTCTTCTCTTAAGTTTGTGTGGTCTGTTTCTAAAGGAAGTAAAGTTAAAAAAGCAGTTGCTGGCAAGCTTGTTCAGAGTATTTTCTTAGGTGAGCCAAATGTAATTCAAAGATTCCCAGCCATCGTGGTGGTTGGAGATAATCAAAATTCACAATGGACTACTTTTGAGTCAACGACTGAAACATATGATGTAAGTATATCTTCATATATTGAAGACAGTACTTTAGAAGATGGATATAGGGCATTGATGCGGATGACAAAGCTTATTGAATTTGGATTAAAAAGAAATATGTTTCCATTAGTGGGTGAACGTTCTCATGCTTCAATTATTCAGCCTATTGCTCCAGGTGATATATATTTAAAAGTTGATAGCACTGCAGGAATGGTCTCAGAGCAGCTAATACTTCTTGAAAGTACCTTCCGAGCAGAGCAGGTTGTCATTAAGAGTATCCTTGATGAAAGCACAATCGAATTGGTGCAGGGCGCATATTACCCATATCCTTTAATTGACGATCCTCGTGCAATAATAGTGACAAGGTTCTTGTATAAGTGTTGGCCAAAAACAATTAATTATGGATTTGTCCATAAGGACACATTACTTAAGGCTAGCAAAATTAGTTGGTCTGGCGAAGAAATTCAACAGCATGGCCCTATCGGATGGTGGGATACTCCGAGAAATTAATATCTATGAAGATATTAATAATTGGTCCATCGCCCTACATGCATCATGATCCTGGTTTAATAGTAAGAGATGTTCTTGAGCAAGCAAGTGCTGACCATACATTGTATGGGTGTTTTTTTCATCACGATTTTTCTAAACATCCAGTTGATCACGTACAAAACTATGTACACGGAGAAGTTTCTGTGCCATCTAAGTGGATAGACAATTCGCAGGCTAATGCTGCGGTTATAGATACTTATGACTGCATTATGGATAATGAAATTGAAGCAGTTGTAAGTGTTGGTTCTACAATGGAGTCAGAATTTATTAGAGCTGCAATAGAAACTTCTGGTAAATCTTTACCGTGGTTTCATGTAATGTCCATGTCAAATCACATGCATGATGATCGTTATTCTGAAACTTTAAATGCGATTTCTCACATATGGACTTATTCTGAATCTCAGAAAGAAAACATACAGTCAAAGTGTGGAGTGTTAGAAGATAATATTTCTGTGTTGTCAAGACGTAGTGAGCTTTTATCTCAATCTAATAGTGAGAAAAAATGTGATCTCGTCTTTGGTGGATGGAATACCGAATCCTACAACTTGCGGTCAATCTTCGAAGCTGCATCATTAACCACATCATCTGTTAAGTGTTTGACAAATTATTTCGAGCATGGCGATTTCGATCTTGACAAGATGGGAAATTATTTTTTCCCAAAGATTAATCTATTCCCATCCGATTTTGCAAGCTTATTTGAAAAGCCATCGTTTTCTCAGTGGGATGATTTTATAGAAAATTCATATGTATTTGTTGATATGAGCATGACTCAGAACGGTTGCTCTACCCTAAAAAGGGCATGGAAGTCTGGTGCTCAATGCGTGGTTATAGATACACCTAGACACAGAGAGATGGCTAGCCAGATGCCTGGTATCATTTTAGTAAAATCCTCTGTGTTTTTTAGTTTATCTGGGATTAAGCTGTATGTTCCAGATCATCTATTATTAAATCTAATATTGTCAGACATTTTGCAGGATAAACATACAAAAGTCTGCAAACCATCTATAAGTAACGAATCTAAAGAAAAAGAACAGAAGGAATTCAGCAATTTATTAAATAAATTAATACGAATAGCATCTTTAGGAAGGTTTCTAGATCTAGAGTCAATAACATAGGGTGGAGGAATTAATCAAAATGGCAAGCATCTCTTTTAGTAAGTATAAAATAATTTCTGACAACATAGGTGACGCTCGCACTTCCATACTGTCGGCAATCGACAATATGTTTGCCGCCGTTTATGAGGTAGCTGTACTTGACGATGTCCAGTCTACTCTAGATCTTCTACAGCCCATGTTTGCCGCCTATCAGCTGGCAGATCAGACGCTTCGTAGTATCAATACTTTTACTTCTGCAGTCACAGCTTTGAATAACCACGTTGTGCGTAGAAATTCGTCTTATACAACAGTCAATGATTTTTTGGCTGCAAATAATGCGGATCAAGTAGGCAACAAGCTAGATCCAGAGTTTATAGATATTTCAAACACGCTTGGATACGCAGTTCAATCTAAGTATTCTGCGTAATTAATAATAGAGGAGTAGCATGTCAGTAGAAGGACAACCATCATTTAGCGTTCCTCCACCGTTGGGTCTTGCAGATCCAACGGCTCGTCCAGCATATGCTGGATATTCAGGCTTTGTAACATACGAGGCCACTCTTGGCGGTGCACTTAAGAAATATTTGCTACGCGCAGATCGCTGCAGCTTGAAGGGCACGCAAGCGATTGATACTGTCAAAGATATTGATGGTTCTATTGATTCAACCAGATATGCTTTAAAGTCTTTTGAAGTAAACGGGGACGTATCATTCAATCTAGACTCTGCTCCAGACAGCGTTGGGTATAAAGCTTTTGCTCAGCTTTATTCAGATACAGTGTTGCGCAGTGCAGATGGTAGACTAAAGATTAGAGAGGTTCCTGGATCTCGCAATATGCTGGTGCGCTACAACAGCGAAGTTTCTTATAGATATCTTGATATAGTTCCAAGCAAAATGAGCATTGAATGTGCTGCTGGTGAAGCATTGCGTGTCTCCGTATCCTTCATGGGTAGAGGCCGTGAGGGGCCATTTGATGGCACTACAGCTGTCATGGGTGATGGTCTTGGCGCTACCGTGGACGGTAGTGTCAATGTTGCTCCCGTGCGCGTAGTCACATATAACGACGTTACTATTGACATAGAGTCTGCCCCTATTTCAACAGGCGTTGTTGTCAATACTCCTCCTAGCATTACTCGTCTCCCTTTAGTTAAGAGCTTTAAAGTTGATATCGACAACGCTGTTGAGGCTGTTCATACGCTCAGCGGAACTCTCGCTGCATATGACCTTGTTGCTAAGAAAAGAACAATTAGTGGAAGCATAACATTCTTGGGTAGAAACAGAGACATTGGTGACTACGCATTGTATAATGAAATTGGTCAAACTTCACGTGCCAACTTGCTGTTTAATGTAAGATTTGGCAACGTGACAAAGACTTTGTTCAAGTTACGTGGCGTGGTCTTTAAGATTGAGTCTATGGATCTCACTAATGACGTTCTAAACTCAACTATGGAATTTATGGCTCTTGGAGATCAAGCATTTAACTATGAATCTATTTCAGCTCTTGAAACTCCAAACACCAGTGCCAACGGATCTCAACATCCGTACCCATTCATTTAAAATGTCGATAGAACATTGAGGTTCTATCGTATTTGTGAATAACTTAGTTATCAATCAAGACGTAAAGGCTTATATAATAAGCGGTGGCTTTGTTTCCGCTGAGCTATTGGCTGAGCAGCCAGAATATCCTCTCCCAGAAAATGTTTTTATATTAAAATTAGAGTCTACTTGGAAATATCCAACTATATCAAGTAGAAAAACCTTGGTAAAAGAACTTGAGGTTTTTGATCCAATCAAGGTTGAGATAACAGTAGATAATATTACATATAAAAATGCTTTTATTAAGCATTATATCCAATCTTGGAACATACGTGGTCCAGACATAGATGAAGGCGGCGACGCAAGTAAGATAGAAGACTTGCCATGCGACCTAGTTGACATCATGTATCAGGGTATTATGGGAGTGTCAAAAAAGGCGGAGGAAGAGCTGGGAAAAGTCTAAAGGCGCTTCGTGATATGATGACAGAATCCAAGTTTGATGAAGCGCCTGAAATGTTAAAAGAGTATATCCTAGCTCAAGACTTAGGATGGTCTTTAGAATATATTAGATCTTTATCCGAAAATGATAGAGATAAATTTTTTATGTTAGCCATTACAAAAATGTCATATAAAAATTTCGATATCATGAATATGATGGCTATCACAACTACAGGTAAATCACTTATTTAAAGGAGAAAATATGGGAATTTTTATAACAGACAATGACACAGTAGACGTTTCTTTTTTTGTTGGGGCAGTTGACAATGAGATGCTTTGTTCAGAGACAGAGGCAGAGGCCAAGGACAAATTTAAAGAAAATGCTTTTGAAAAGCATTTCATCAGTTTTAAGAAAATGAATTATGGTACAATGAAAAAAGTACAAGCTGCATGCATGCAGGAATCAGACGGTAAGTTTGTATTTAATCCATTAAGATTTAGAGCAGAAAGATTTATGCAGTCTATTAAAAAGTGGTCATTCAAGGACGCGGCTGGCAATACTGTTCCGATTAGTTCTCAAACAATCGACAGTTTGTCTGACGTAGTAGCAAACTTTTTAATTGACTTGTTTGAAAGGAAAACAGGTTAAATAAATGGGTGCAGGTGAGCAAATCTCCGGGTTATTAGTATCACTTGACGCTTTATCCAAGGGCCTTGGAGGCGTTGGTATAAATGCGCAAGCCATCACGGGAAGACTCACTACTCTTTATCAAAGCTTTGTTGCTCTGTCTGTAGTTACAAATACTACAGGCAAAGAAATGGATGCTCTTGCTGCTAGAACTCTGCAAATTTCTAAGCAGATGGGTTATACCCAAGAGTCAGTCATTTCAATGCAAAAAACCTTGATGGTTGGATTTCAAAAACCAATTGATGACGTTGATACATTTAATAATCTTCTGGCAAGATCAGAGCAATTATTTGGAAGAAATGAGGAGTCTGCCAGCCGATTTATAGATACACTTGCAAAACAAAGTAAGGAAATGTCTTCTCTTAGAGATCTTACTCTAGAGATATCTAACATTCAGGGTCGTGCAGCCAAAGAAGGCAGGGAATTAAATGCCAGAGAGCTTCAGGGCTTGGAGGCTCAAGTAGGCTTAAGCCAGCAGATTTTAGAGATGAAGTTCATGACCGGCGAGATTGATATAGACAAATATAATACAAGCATGAGAATTATAGAACAGCAAAAAGATGATCAGAGTAATATACTAAACGGGGCCAAGGCCTATACCGAGATACAACAAAAGCAGCTTGCCTATACGGTTGCTGAAGGCAATGCTCTATTCGAACTTTCTGGATCTAGAATTGCTCAAAAAGGTTTAGAGTATGTCACCACTGGAGGTTCTCAGCTTGGTGCGAAAGCACTTTCCATTACCGATCAGCTTAGGGGTTATGAAAGTACTCGAAAGGCTCCAGACAATGCAGATAAGTCGATTAGTTCAGATCAGCAAGAAGTTTTGAAAAGTTTTGCTGCCGATGTGGTTAAAAATACTGGTGCGGCGAATTTTGCAGCTGTACAAGAAGAAATTATTAAAAAATTCAAAGAGCAGAACATTCTGCAAGATTTGAGCGTAGAAGATCTTAAAAAACAAGTAAGTTTATTGGCTAAAAGTAAAGAGGTTAACGAAGTACTGGCAGCAAATCAGGTTAGACTGAATGGTAGTATTAATGACCAAACTGGTAAGATTGAAAAAACAGTTGCATTAGAAGAAAAACGTAACAACAGGCTTGCTATCTCGCAAGCGCTCATGAAAACTATGTTGGACAACGCAAATGCGCAGGTTGCTGCATTAAATGCAAGTATAGGCGCTCTTGGTACAATAGGTACACTTGCAGGATTGGCTGGGCAGTCAATTGATGCAAGTAAGTACGGATTAGACCCGAAAAAGATGATATCAGATGCTGCCGCTGCTTCATCTGCTCTTAATGAAGTTGCACAAATGGCAGAGAAACAGACTGCAATGATCAAGTCTATGGCTGCTAATACAGCAACGACTCAACAGCAGCTTGCTGAAAACGCAAAAACGTTGGCAGAATCATATGCAGATGAGGCCATAAAAATAGACAAACAAATTTCTGCGACTAGAGATGAGGGTACTAGAAAAACGCTTGAAGAGAGCAAGAAAGCATCTCAAGAAAATGCAGATGCATATAAGTTGCTAAGTGAACGAGCAGCAGGAGGTGATGAAGGAGCTGCAAAAGAAATTCAAGCAAAAATTAATTCTGCTGGCAAGGCTGGATCTGAAGGTGAGATGAAATCATCAAAATTGAGGCAGCAATCTATTGAAGTTAGCTTGAATGCACAATTGCAATTAAATCAAGCAGTGCTGGCGGGTGATGAACAGCACTTAAAGAACTTAAACTCAGAATATCAAAAGATACAAGCTCAAATTTCATTGATGGATAGTCTTGCTGTTGGCATAGGCGCTAATGCAGCAGCACGTCAACAGGCCGCTCAAAATTTAATAGAGCAAGTTCGCGTGGTTAAAGAAGAAGAAGAAAAAGTTTTAGCATTAAAAGCAGAGTATGAGGCACAGGAAGCCAGAGCTGTTAAGGGGTCTCGGGAGCAACAGATTGCAGCTGCTGGTAGGCAACAGGCTCAGAATCAGTATAATGATTTAAAGACTAAAGAGGTTAATCTTACCAAGCAGGCTCTTGATATGACTCAAAGGTTACGCGAAGGATACCTTGATGCTATTCAGGCAATGGAGTCTGGGGCAGGTGTGTTTACTGAAATAGTTGTTAATCAAGATAAAAATTTGGGATCATTAATTCGAACAACTGCTGAAGTTCCTCGCGTACTGAGGACAGGTGCAGGATCTGGAGGCTTGACTCAACCAACTGGATTTGGTCCTGGTGGAATGACTGGAGGCGCAGATCCTCGTAGTGAAGAATACGGAAAGAGTGTTTTAACTAATTTTGAACAAGTTAATCAGCTTATGGCAGAATTGCCAAAGCTGATTGGAGAAGAAACTGGAAAGAACTTGGCAATAGCTGCAAGTGCTCGCCCAGAGTATGGCGGTGTTATTCTTGACGGTACTTCTCCTGGTTCTGCTGGAACCGTGACGGTAGGAGGCAGTACTTCTCCTGGTTCTGCTGACAAGGCTTCTCCTGGTTCTGCTGACAAGGCTTCTCCTGATTATGCTAGCAAGGTTCAAGCTCAAGCTCAAGCTGAGGCGGATGCATCAAAACTGAGGCAGCTATCTATTGAAGTTAGCTTAAGGCAGCAAACTGAAGTTGCTTTAAATACACAACAACAACAATTACAACAATCTGTTAAGGCTGGTTCAGTCACCGTTGAAACAGCTGCTATAGCTGAGACTATTACTAAGGGAATGGTTGCAGCAGTCGAAATTGGAGTAAGAAACGCGCTTTCTGTACTTGAGCAAAAGACAGCGTAATATGATATGGGAGACTCATATTCAACTAGTCTTAGTGGCAGCTTAAAAGCGAGAGCTAGAGGCTATCCTGCTTACTACTTAGGCGATTTAATCCCAATAGGATTTATAAAGCCATATGAGTTTGTGTCAGCTTCTGGCATAGATGAGCCTCCGATTACTTCCTATAACCTTACCACTAATGGCAATTTTGGTGTTTTGCGTTTTAGTGCAACAGATGAAGATTTAGAGGGACAAATTCCAGATGCTTCGGGTAAGAAAGAACGTATTTATACAGCGTATATTAATTATGTATGGCTTACTGATAAAGCACCCTTGGTTGGTGGCAAAGAAGCTGGGATTGGTTATTTTGAGATAGCAAATAGCTCTGGCGTACTAGTAAGAAAAATACATGTTGTCAATGAGAGGAGGTTTTTTCCTGGTCCTCCTAATGATAGTGCTGGAAATTACAGTACTGAATCTGAAGTTTGGATATTGCCAGGGAACAATCATAGGTTCTCTTTTACTATTCCATATTTAGGTGACCCAGAAGACCTGCCATCAACATATATTCCACCGTCTTTTAGCGAAATTAGATGGTCTTCTGGAGTGGTTAAGCTACTACCGACATTAGCTCTAAGTTTATGGTTAGCGATTGGTGGAGGTGTAGAACTTATAGCAAGTTTTGATCCAGCCGATGCATTTCAACAATTTGCTGAAAACTTTGGATTTCTTGGAGCTGGAGTAATAGGTGCTTTTGGTTCGGCTACTGCAGAACAGACAAGACGTAATTCTCCAGTTATATATAAGCCATTTAACTTAAAGTTTGGATACTCTGTCGTTGGTTCTTCTGATTTGCGATATGATGACAAAATAGAAATAACTTTCAATGATTTATATGAAAGAGTTTATGATGATAAAAACAATTATGAGATTAAGCCAAAGTACATTAAAGGTGGAAATTATATCATTTTAAATAAGCAGATTGGTTCTAGCTCAGATTTTATATCAAAAGTGTTTTCTGTATCTTTACTGCCATTTAATTTTTCAGATGGAGAGAAAAGATATATTGGCAAAGGTATAACTGATAGTGTAGATTTTAGAGATGGAATCCTAGCATCTAGATTCTTGCTGTCATCTCCTATTCCTTTTTCTGTAGTAAAAGAAAAAGCTATACCTGCTGCTTTTATGAGGCAAGTATCTAAGTTCAGATATCCTAATACAAGTATACCGGAAGAACACATTCCCAATGGAGATTGTAATATTCAGATATGGCTACCAACTGAGAATCTAGATATAAGTCAAAATAGATTTACTTCAACTTTTGTATATGTCACCTATAATCGTGTAAGGCGTCCAAATTTTCGCCAAGTTAATTCATATCGCATAATTGCAGCTGCTCAGTCCGCTTCAATAGCGGATGCGAAGGCTCAAGTTTTTTATCAAGGAAGTGCTTTTGCTTATGATGCTTTTTATATTGATAAAAGTTTAAGATATAGTTTTAATGCTTCTTCTTTTGAGCCTGATAGTTCTCCAATTGATTTTAATATCGTTAGTAATTTAACAGGTTTTCCTGCAATTTTTGATACAGGATATGTTCCAGAAACTTTTAAAGTTTCAACAGAAATTATTGGGAAAAAGCTTTATGAGACACAGGACGTGCCAAAAGTTTCTACCTATAGACTTTCTTCTAGAAGAGCAGCTAATGGAAGCGAAACATTTTCGTTTACAGAAGGAGTATTCGTTGCTGCTGCAAAGTTTAGGTATATTAATCCAGATGGCCTTACTTACTCTGACTATCCAGGAGGTATTGGGTTTATAGATGGTCTTGGTAACTTAACGATGTTGATTGATGGTGGTAAAATACTAGATCAGGAATGGTGGAAAAACTATTTTGGCTCCGTTGGACAGACTTTGTCTGTACAGGGGTACACTGATGATTATGGTACAAAAATTGTAAAATATGATAGATGTATCGCAACAAATAGTTTATTTACTGATGATGAAAAAATAGGGTATGATGAAAAACTTGCGAGTGCACTTTCTGCTATAGTGCCCATGAGCTCAGGTGGACCTGGTATAGGTATATGTTTATTGGACTTTATAGATACTAAAAATTTTAACATCAAAAGCAGTGTAGGTGGCTTTACAAAAAATAGTTCATCATATGATCCTAATCTTAATTACTATTTAGATTTATCAGAAGCATACTTTAAAAACGACGTCAATCCAATATGGAGATTTAATATTGTACAGTTGTTAAATCCTCCAATAACTGTTGCCGGAAATATCGCTAATCGTGGAACAATTACAGCAGAGTCTTTTTGCTTTGATGTTTTACCAGTTAGTTTGACTTCAAAGGGAAGAGTTTTTTATGAAGGCATGGGCGGACTTGGAGCTGCATATGGAGTGGCCGCATTGGAGCAGCTTTACGTTAGAAGTAATTCTTATGATGTAAAATTAGGTTTTGCTTCTGATTATCAAAATTTGATGGGCTTATATGCTCATCAGGTTGATGGAGAGTTGCGTGCTTACAGCATGAGAACATCTGACTTTTTAATTTTTAACATATCAAGCAATACTGGGTATGATTATAGAAATGCAGTTATAAGTTCGAATAAAAAAACAAAGTCAAATCAAGCCAGTGATGTTAAATGGTTTGGATTTCCAGTAGACAAGACTCCATTCCCTCAGTATGGTCTTAACGTTGTAGAGACAGAGGGTGATTTTGTTCCAGCCGGTAAGACAGACGTGAAGGTTCAGTATAAGGATCTATATATAGATGGAAAAAACATAAAAAAAGATAGCACTGGAAATTTATCAATAGATTTAGAAAGTTCATACAGAATTGCAAATATACAAATATATATAGATAAAAAAATTGCTAGAAATTTAGCAAATTTTAATTCAAAAGCAGATTTATCTTACTATAGGTATTCGATTACTTTTGATTATCCACAAGGCTCTACCTTATCTGAAGGTGAATCAATTGCATTTGCGTCATTTAATCATCATTCTGGTGACTATGCTTATGGAATAATGTCTTCAGTTGTAGTGCCAAACTACAGCGCAAAAAAAATATATCTTAAAGGTGATGATTTATCTTTAATAAAAGACTTAGTAGATTCTGGAGATAAGCCTCGTATAGTTATTGCCGTTTATTTAGAAAGTAACTATGAAAACATCTCATTCAATACAAGTGATTGTTTTCCGGCAATTGATGGATTCACTCAAGGATATATATCTGTAATAAATAGAAAAGATACATATCCGTCTTTGGATATATATACTACCGGAGACCATGATCAAAGATGGCGCTTATATAGAAGTATATTCCAGCTTTTTAATGGAGAAACTATATATCAATGTGTTCTTAAGGCCGATCAAAAAGGCAAAAAGCTCCACTTAATGTTCTCTTTAAACGGGAATCTTTTATTTAAATCTATTGAAGGCTGGACTGTCTCGTCTCTTTATTACGCAGGGCAAAAGTCAGAATCTGAAAATGCTTTTTTGCTGGGAAACAATAACACGACTAATTATTATGCATTAAGTTCTACTGTCTATGATAGATTGCAAAATATAGGGTCTAAATCTCCTGCAGAGCTTGATCATTCAGCTCGCTTGGCTTCTGCTTATGTTGTACAGGCTAATTATATTGATAATGAATTTCTGCAACAAGAGTACGTGAATACTTTGGTTACTAATGCAGTTAAGAGTGCGCTTCAGCAGGCAAACGCAGCAGGTAAAGATGCTCCCAAGACGGTTGTTGTTGAGGCAGAAGTTGATTCCAAGAAAAAGAACTTATCTGTTTCTATCCCAGATCAAATTACATCTAACTCAAGATTAATATCTCCTAGAATTTATATTGATCGTATACCTACATCCACAGACTCTGATATAAATTGGCCAGTTAATCAGCCATACACATTTGAAGTTTTAAACTCTGGTTCATTTATATGCTTTGTTCTAAGAGAAGGGTTAGTTCATGTCATGGAAAGTGGCGATGGCAAAAATTGGGGTCCTGGTTTTGGGCTTGATAGCCTTTATGGATTTAGACCTATTAAATGGAGTAATGATGATCAAGATAGTGTAATAAGCACTGCAAGGAAAACTTTTTCTGTTGGTAGCTGCCCTCCAATAGATAATATATCTAGTTGCTACGATTGCCATAGTGGAAGACTCACGTTGTTTTATGTTATGGATAACGCAATATTTGGTCAAAATTTTTATATGGATCAAATAAAAGGTAATATGTTCTATAATTTACAGACCATTAATTCTGACAATAAAGATGTACGATCAAAGCCATATTATATTATTGGTCAATTGCCTCCAGAAATGATTGAAAGCGCACATAAAGGTAATAACTATGTAAATTTTGGAATAATATCTGAAGGCAATGTAAAAGAAAAATCAAGTTTACAATCTTTTAGATCTGTATTGGCGCAAACTACATATCTAGAAAATACTAGTAATCTAAAAACTAATGGGAAAGCGCCTGGTGCTTGTTTTATAGGAGCTGGACTAATAAGGATGTATTACGAGGATGAAAATGATCAAATTAGAGGTGTTACCATAAAAAGTAATGAAATCGTTATCGATTTATTAATGAGGAGCGCGTCTGTAGACGCAGGTATTACAAATGGCTGATGGAACTGATTATGGCTGGGATCAATCTGGCAGTGCTTTGCCTCACAATTCTGGAGTTGTGAGAATACAGGTCACCATATTTCCAACAACTGTACCTTTAAGAAAAAGAGTACGTCAACACTATTCTTATCAATTTAATGCTTTTACAGTTGGTCAAATACCAAGTAATCAGCTGGAAAATTTAGAAACTATTGCAGACGAAAAGAGCGGAGCAATTGGCATAACATTTAAAAAGCTTGATAACATAGAGCACACTATTTGTGGAATTCCATTTATTGATGCCATAATTGGCGTAAGCGAAGAGTCAGGTTCTCAAAATTATACGAACAATAAGCCTTCTAAGCCTCCTACCTATTATGATAAAGTCGGAGGTAAATACTATGTTGATGATATTGGTGATTCTTTGTATGGTAAAAATGAGTTGACAAAAAAAGAACATCAGACATTTGTTGCGGCAGGCTCTTTGTTTTCTACAGGCTTTATGACGGCCAATGACATAGTGTCTTATGTTGCTAATGAAACAGATCCCCTTATATATTCACAGAAACTTAAATTTTATCTTTCAATAAGGCCCGAACAGTCAACAGTCAGACTGGCTGAAACTTTTACTGTTTCTGTTAGAAATTTTCAACAATATATAAAGCCAGCAAAAGCTGCAATTGCTGATTCGTCCTATATTGGACCAAATCCAAATGGTGCGTCTTTTTTTGAAGGCACAAATTCTGATCCAAATAACGATGGTGGTTGGTTAAAACAATTTCTTTTTGGGACTGAGAGTCAGGGGAATGCGCCAGACTTTAATATACAACAATTTGTTGGTTATGTTGGCGTAAATAACGTTTATATAGGAAATTTCCATACTCAGATGAGAAATGCTGGAATTTCACCAAGGCCGATTGTGCGTGGTGGTATAGATTTTAATGGCAAATTTTTCGATGCAAAAGTTAAAACTTATTCGAATCTTCCTCCAGGTGTGCATATAAGTTTTGTAAAAGCACTCCCTATATTTCCAGGAGAAGATTTTACAATTAAATTTAGAAAACTTTCTACAGATCACCCAATCGCTGCTATTGAAGATGAGGAAAGCGGTACTGTAAGATGGCAAATGAGAGATTCTTATAGATTTATAGACACTGGGTCTTTTCATACTGATTCTTCAGGTAACGGTACTGGAGCTTCTAACGATAATGGAATCATTACTGCAAATTTTGGATTGTGTCCGCCTGCATATGAGGGAAAAGATGGTAAGTTTAATCCAGAAAGAAGAATTCCAAAAGTTGCTGGCAGCTACTATCTAGCTCGTCAGCCTTATGTGATTGTTGAAATCGATGGTGGTATTGAAAATAGATATTTTTTAATTATACCACAAGATGGAAATGTGGTATTGGTAGAAGTGACTTCTGATTTTGAGATAGTTGATTATGTAGATGCTGATGGAAAATTTACAAAGTATCTCGATGGTAGTAGAATGCCGCATTCAAGATTGGTGCATAACTTTAATATTAGTGGTGGCTCTCTGCTCGCGATGGACGCTTTTTCTATTCATTTTCAACATTTTAGAGGCATGTTGCAGATTGTATTTGATCCGATGCAAAAGTCTCAGGTTGTTTCAAGAAAAAGATATGGAGTCAATATCCCTGATCAGCTTGTTCCATCACGCGGCTTATTTGTTGATGATCCAAGTATAAAAGACAAGTTAAATCCAGAAGTTATTCCAATAAAACTCGCCGGGTCTGTTGTAGTTCATATGGGGCATGCAAAAATGGCATTTAATTTTTCCCCTATTACATATCCTGCTAGCTCAACTATTAATCTTTCATACCCTGTTGGTATTACTAATCTTGAGGGCAAGGAATCAGCTATTAATATTTTACTTAGAGATTCTGGCGGTTTTAGTGAAGATGAAAAGGGCAAAAAGAAAATTACTAAGACAAATAATTCACTTATAAAAGATGAATTTGGAAAAGCGGTTCCTGGTCAATCTGCTCCGCACTATTCTCATCAGGCTAATATTATGTATGAGACACTGGGCGGCTCTCTTGCTCCAGTTTCATATGCCGATTTTTCACTTAATCAAAAACTTTGCATTACTGGCCCTTCTGGATCTGACGATCCTGCATGGGGGCAGCAGTATGGTAGTCTAGATAAACCCAGCTCTATTTATGCTTCATATAGACTTACAGATGCTAAGGAATATGTGAATAGAATATATCCATATATAACTATAGAGTCTGGAGATATGACTTTCTCTGGAGACAGTGGCTCTTATTCATTAAAGGGGGCGATTAGACCAATTTGCTCTGGTTTTAGTGTATTTGTTCCTGAAGGAAAAAAAGCTGGGTGGACAGGAATCGGCGCAGATGTCACAAATAACGTAATGGAATTTTCTGATACATGGGACAGATCTGATAGATCGTTTCTTTCTCACACTGGTAACTTAAGATTTTATTTAAATAAGTCAGATGCATTACCAATACTTGAAAATATTACAGCAGTACAAACAGAAAAAGGCAAGGTTACTGGGGGCGTTAGAAAAGCTGAAAGAATTAATAGCGGTTTTCTTGCTAGTTTTGGTGACAACACTGGAGATCAAACTTCACTATTGGCCAGTTTGCAAGATAAGTATTTTTATGTAGAAGTAAGAGCTTGGAGAGATCCATATAAGACAAGAAGCCATCAGATGGGGGCGTCTGGGGATCGTGGTAATACTGGTCCATCTAACGTAGCAAACGCTTTTTATGCAACTTATAAAAACAATATTCCTGATAGTGAAAACACTTTAATGTTTACTGGTTTATGCAGAAAGTCTTCATACAGCATATCTGAAAGTCATGTAGAGATGTCTTGTAATCTTGAAGACTATTGGAGCATACTTGACAATATGACTTGGTTAAATCCTCCGTTCTATGACGCAATGAGAGATTATGATGCTGTTTTTGATGTAATGCAAAAAGCTGGATTTTTCTATGAGCGCAGTAATAGAGACCCCGGATATTTAATAAATAAGTTTGTGTCAACTCCTTCTGATAGCGACTATTATGAAATTCCTTATGATGGCTCTAAAATACTTGCAAATGACTATGTGCTTCCCGGTAGCTACAACACGATGAATCAGCCTATACTTAGACCAACGGGTGGAAGCGATAAATATTCGGCAATATTAAAGAGATTTGCAGAGATTTCAGGTAAGGTTATTTATTTTGATCGCAGAGGAGTCATGCATTTCGACATACCACCTGACGAAATGGAAATAATGCAAATGACTGGTAGGAGTAATGGTAGGCCAATGTATGAGGCTCCTATCTATGATATATTCTCTCACACATATTCCAGCCCAATGGGGCAAACTATTCCTTGGTGGAATATTGTGACTGGATCATATATTTTTGAAAGAGCCGTTAATGATATTGTAAATGAAATAAGAATTATGTCTTCAACTCCAGAGGGTAGTCTGGTGTCTGCTGCTCATATGAATAGGGCATCGCTTTCTGATATCGATTTGCCAGGGTTTATTGGCTTTAGAAGAACGTTCTTGCAAAAGAGCGGGTATTTTGGTTCTGGCGCAGCTGTTAAGAAGCAGCTTGAAAGATATACTACAATGTTTAATGCTCCAATTATTGCTAAATTTTCCATACTTGGTAGGGTTGGAATGCAAGCTGGTGAGACTATTTTGATGGATGGTCCAGGATATTCTGGTGCCTACAGGCTTTTAATAACTAATGTTAGTAATACAATAAAGCCAAAAGAAAATGAATGGCTAGCAAGTATTGCTGGCAGATACTTTATACCTGGCGAAAAGGTCAAGTTTACTGGTAGTACAATCAGCCTTGGTGCTGGCACAGGAGGATAATATGGAACGATTAGATGGTATTTCCGCAAAGATATTAGACAATCTTGATGGCTTGATTAGAGAAAGAATAAATAGTAATTATACAAAAAATTACCATCAAGATAATTTATTTGAAGGTGGTCTTTACGGTGGTGCTCGTAGCGTCACTGACGTTTCGACTGGCTCAGAAGAAAATCATATGTCTGTTGGCATAAGGTCTGGAACTGTAGGTATGTAATGGCAGGAAAAACACGTCATTTTGGTTTAGCTTACTTTGACTATAAGGACAGACTTGACACGTCTGTATCTGTCAAATTGGAACGGGATAGATTCATTACAATTGATGATCAGCTATTTGGCTTATTTAGCATATTTGGCAACGGCATCGTTAATGGCTTTAGAATGTCGAGAGACCAGGCAGCGGACGGTCGTTCTGTTTTGTCTATAGAACCTGGAACTATATTCTGTAGGAATAGGAGCTACGAAAGCACTGAGACTCAGCAACTTCGTAATTATCCTGTTAACGGAGAATTTTATGTTTATGCAGATATAGTATCTTCTACTACTGGAGCAAAAGACTTAACCATATATGCATCTCGTTCTGGATCTGATCTTAACGCAGTACGCCTTGCTCGTATCTTAACCAATAATGGCGAAGTTACTACAATAGACTTTTCTTATAGAAATGAAATTTCTTTTAGAAGAATAATTGAGTCAGCTGTTGCTAATCACAAGCACAATGGAACAGTTTCGAAAATTGATCTCATTAAAGAAGTAAAAAATGCTCTTCCTGGAGCAAGACTATCTTCAATCGATGCTAACAAAGTTAAATACGGTACGTTCAACAAAGAGCGTATCCCTCAAATTAATCACAATGACTTGAAGAATAAGGGTATTGTAAGTCATGCTGGTTTGGAAACTCTGGCAAGAAGCTTGCAAAACGTTAACCGCCAGTTGCTTGGTGAAGTATCTTCTGTAAATCTAATGAAGCATTCTTTACTTTTGAAGCGTAAATTTCCCAATGAAGCCGAAAGTACCGTTAATATGGTGACTTTTATTCCCGGGATAACTCCTGATTCCGCAATAGACTTTGCAAATAGTAGTGCAAATATTAGTCTTCCATCCAACTGTATATCTGGTCGTCAGGCAGCTGGTGGAAGGCAAATATCTGTTAAATACTTTGGCACACAAGCTTTAAGTAATTACTCTTTTATAAATAATTGTTCTGTTGGTCAAGACGTTGTATTTTTGAATAGTACAATATCTAGCTCTACGGTTCAGTTTAAAGATAGCTTTGAAAATGCAACCGGTTCAGATAGACCGTTCCCAGGATTAACTGCTCAGGCAGAAACTGTAGATAATAAAATAACAGTTAGGAGTGACGGCTATAATATTGTGAGTGGTTTATTTTCTGCTCGCTTTACTTCTGGCAAAAAAGATAAAGCAGTTTATAGACGCACGGTGACTACGCAAAATAATTGGACATCATTCAACAGGCTTTTTCTTTCTGTAAAGTGCGCCCAATCTCCACATCCGTCTGTATTGTTTTATGTAGTAAACAAGAATGCTGATAACACAACTACTGAAAGCGAAAAAATTCAACTGTTAGCAACGGATGAAGTTACGTTAAACCCGCAGGTAAGTAATTTTAAGTTAGTGGAAATCGACATCACTGAATATACAAAAAACAATATTCAAGAACTTGTTTTTGAAGTGATAGACGCAAGCACTGAGTTTATATTTTATATTGATGACATAAAGACATCTTCTGTCTCTACTTCCGATATTAGATATGCGTCAACAGGAAGCGTCAGATATAGATATAGTGCCCCAACTCAGGTTGTTTTGGAGACAATCATTTTTAGTGTTCAGCAAGAAGACAATACTAGTGTGCAGTGTAGATTTAGAACAGGTGCAAATATAATTGAGCTTTTGAACGCTTCTTTCTCTGGGGCAACTGCTTCTGAAGATGTGATAGGTACTCCTTGTAATCTTGTAGAAGTTGAATTTACTTTGCGAAGTAATGAAAGCCAGACTGCTACTCCTAAGGTTAAAGATCTTACTCTTATTTTAGTGTCTCAAGGTGGAGAAAGAAGAATTGAAGTTAATTCTCTGCAAGAATGGCAACAAGGCTCGTATGCAAATGTAGAGTTTTTTCAAGAGTCAAATGATAACGACTATGGGCTAAGAATTAAAACTCCGCTCGAAACAAATCATATTATTTATTCTTCCAATAATTATGTCCAGCAAATTAAAAATGCTTTTGCAAATGTGCCTCCTAGCGAAGCAAATTTGAGTATATTTGGTTATAATGGATCGTCCTTGCTACAATGTCCTCAGCAAATAGTATCTTCTACTGCGAATAATCCAGCAAGTGGATTTGATCAGCCAAGTAGTGTACAAAGATTGGACAATAGAAATTATTTAGTTTGCGACACTTTTAATCATCGAGTTCTTGAGATAGACAGAAGTGGTGGTTTAGTAAAAGGATTCGGTGGTGCTTATGTAGTCGAAAATGCGACTCAAGGAGGATACGTCCCTTTGTGCGCAAACTTGAATCTACAAACGGGAATGTTACAAATATGTTTTGATACAGATTTTGCTTCTCGAGATGTAATTAACATACAATATTTGACAATAGTGATAGGTCAAACAGAGTTGAGGCTCGGAGATCTTGACAAAAACTCAAATGATAACGTACCTAAAAATGTGGTACAGATTAAATTGTCTGATCAAAAAGTTCAGATTCTTAAAGACACAAACATTTCTATATTTATTAAACTTGATCCAAGATTTATTGGGGAAGAAACGTTTAATACAGAATCTGCAACTTATAGTATTGCATATGGGATAAGTGGCTTGCGCTTGACAAAGTTTAATTTTACTTATGTCAAGCAAATATTCCACCCTATAGCTGCTATTGAGTATAGTAGTACTGATTGGGTTGTATGTAATAGTTTAATACGATTTGATAGAATTAGGGCTGGGCTAAGACAGGATATCGATGAATTTTTCTTACCAAGAAGTGTTGACTCAACTTTTTATATTATAGCTACTTTGTCCAGCGAGTTGCAGAACCAAGACGTACAAGTTGTATTCTTGAATGATCCTGACGCTGCACAGTCTGCAAATGAAACTTCTGAAAATGTTATAGTTACAAATAGTAATAATTTAGGATTCTCTGGACCCATTACGGTAAAAACACAAAGCAATATAAGCGCTAAGGTTACAGTTACCCCCGAGGCAGGAATGTCTGGCCTAGACTTTACCTTTACCTTTAGGGTTGTGGTTAAAGCTTATGACAGCGTGACAAATAGATATTTGCCAATAGCTGGCTCTCCATTTAGAATAGAGAAAAGAATACATATAATACCGCAGGGTACCACAGAAGGATCTGCTCAGTCTCCAGAGCTTTCATCTTTAATTAGATTTAATACAGCCACTATGCAAACCGAATTTGCTTTTGGAAAGGCTGACCAGTTCACTTTTAGTGACTTCACGCTCGGTGGGGTATATAAGCTATCTGATGGTAGATTGCTAGTCGGTGGTATTCAGAAAATTCCAACAGAGTTACAATTTGATACTTCTCCACCTAATGATGATGGTTTTAGATCTCAGGCTTTCAATCTTTTGAAAACTTATCGTGGAAAAGTGTATTCGATAAGCTCAATAGATAGTTCGGTTACTTTTAACTATGATAGTCCAGATGGGTTGTTTGTAAGTGATTGTTCTATGACATCTGATGGAGATGTGCTGGTTGCTGAGTCTTCTATCGTGCAAAATTCTGGCAGGACGATAAAGATCGATGGATTCGGGAATATAAATTATGTGTTGTCTAATGGACAGTTTAGTATAATTAACCATGCAAGAGAATCAGGCTCTGGCCACATTATCATCAGCACCTAAAGTAGATTATTATTCTTTTCTTGCACCAACTGGGTACACTCAGGCGGCTATGGATAATTTAAAGTCTATGCAAGTGTCTGGCGTAGATATTGCTTTGCGTTGTGTTCACGGCAAAATGGTTGGCACAGGTTTCTCTGTGGCGGAAAGAAACTGGCTAGCAAGTTTGTTGTCTAAAAAACATTTAGGTATTGACGCCCAAATAGTCCATGCCATACCTCCACGATGGAACGTGATTCCTAGTAGCTCAAAAAGAATAGCTTTATTTGTTTTTGAAAATGAAGTCATTCAGCCTGCTTGGATCGACCAGCTCTCTAAGTGCATGGGGGTAATTGTTCCGTCGAGATTTAATCTTCATTCTTTACAAAAAGCAGGATTAAAAAATGTACATCTAGTTCATCATGCAGTGGATGTAAATATATGGAATAATGATATAAAGTCTCCTAGAATAGACGAATATAAGAAAATTCGAGTAATTACAGTTGGAACTTGGCGTCAAAGAAAGAATTGGAAATTAATGGTCAACTGCATGGCTGAAGCATTTAAGTCATTAGAAAATTTAGAATGGACCATTAAAGTGGATAAAATCAATCCCGCAACTACTGAGATCAAGACTTGGCTGTCTGAATTAGGATGTCCTGATGTCTTGGGCACAAAAATTAAGATTGATTCTAGAATATTGGACGAGGCATCTATTGCTCGCTTAGTTGGCGCTCATGACATCTTGTTGAGCGCCTCACTAGGGGAGGGTTTTGGACTTCCTGCCCTTCAGGCGTCCTTCCTAGGGCTTCCTGTGGTGTGTCCAAGGCATGGCGGCTATGAAGAGTTTTTCGATCCCATGTCTTATTTTGAGATAAAGGCATCTGGTTTTTCTAAAATACCTAAAATGGATAATCTTCCGCAATTCGATAATTTAGAGTGGCCAATATATGACAAGGATTCGATATTAGATGCCTTGTATTTATGTATAGGAAATCTCCCAAAAGCTAAGGAGCTTGCGCGTATTGTAGCAGAAAAAGCTGCTCAAAAGTTTAATCATAAAACTATTGGTACGTCATTTCTAAATGTTATAAGTTCTTTCGATGCTATCACCAGTAATAAAAATTAACGATTTTGACTCTATTAGTGGCCTAGTCAGCGCTTCTTTAATCAATTTAGATTATAAGAAAACATATAAGTTTGAATTTTCTAATATTAATTTTAATGTACTTAACGGTAGAATTTCTACAAATGTTCCAGATCTGGAAAAAATAGAACAACGCTCGCAAGTTGATTTTTCATTTAATGTAAAAAATGATGAAGACAAGTTTTTGTTTTGCAAGATATATGAGTGGGACCTTGACATGTGGAAAGAGGTCCATATATCAACTGCAGTCGTCTCAGAGCAAAAAATTATTTCTGTAGACTCTAACCTTATTCAGATAGAACAACCATATGTTGGTCCAAATGATAAAATAAGTGTTATAATTAAAGCCGAATCCGAGCACAGATACGATGTCAGAATTGACAAGAAAACTTTTGGTATTAAAACAGACAAAAACGGTGTCGGAAAGTTACTTGTCAATACAATTAATGCCGTTGACTATCCAACATATATTGGCAAATTTGTTAAGAAAATTTCTTGCAGCCTTATAGATACTGTAAAAAAAGAAGCAATATCTTTGGCTGAATGTGAATATGTCCCAGAGAATTTATATGCATTGGCGGCGACTAACGACCCTAATAGACCAAGCTGTGTAATACTAGATCCTGATCCAGTCGCTGTGTTTTCTGTTAATACTGATGCATTTAACGCTCAGTGTTTTCCTCAGCCTCTTGTTGGTTCTGCATTTACTACAAGTGGTTCTAACTTTGCGAATACTACTCGCCTTGATGATAGTTATATAAACTGCAATGATGGCTATGTCAGTTCAGCAAAAACAGTTGTTGATTCTTCTTGCAAAATATATCATCAGCCTCGCATGGCTCGTATAGCTCCTGCTGTTTCCTCAGAAGCAGATCTAAGGCTGAATTCGCTTTATGGTTCAGGAAGTAGTCCAATTGATAAATCTGCGTGGTCATCTCGTCCAATTGGATTTGTCTATAGTTCTTGTGATGCTAATGCAAATTCAGAGAATGTAAGTGTTGATCCATGCTCTTTTACTTCTCAGGAGATAAAGAAGATACCTAGAATCTTCCTTGGCTGCACCACAGATGCTACAAATGTGAAAATATTTGGTCTTGCTAGAGGGATTTTAAAGGCTCCTCCTGCTTATTTTCATAGCATTCTGGTTGGAGATCCATCTGTTGTTTCTGGAGTATTTGAAGACGGAGACATAGTAAACGTAGTTTTTGATCTTCCTTCTGGGGAAAGAATTTCTAAATCTTTAGAATATCAGTCGTCAACCTATTCGTCTTTGGCTGCATTTATAACTGCATTTGCTTCTGAAATATCTTCAGATGAAAATATAACTAATGCTGGAATTAGCGTAAGAGTTTATACAGATAAATATAGAATTGACGTTTATTCTGATACAAAGTTTAATATATATGCTGGTCAAGTTAATTATGTTGACAGTGAAACTGGTAATTATAAGACTAATAACAAAATTTATATTATAAGAGATTCAAAATATACTTTTGATTTTGAGATAACAAGTCCAGTAAATTATGATGATATAAAAACTTTGCTTTCCTCTGGCGCTACTCATATGCTTTTCTTGGACAGTCAGTTTAAAGGTATGACAGTTTCTATTACGCAGTCTGAAGATAAGGGAACAATTGTACTCGATACATGTCCAAGAGTTACTCAATCTCGTCGTGGTCTCGGAGCTTTTGTTGTGTCAGAAGACACTAATTGTGTCCATGTGGCATTAATAAACGACTCAAGAGTTTCTGATGATGACGGAACAAAAGTTACTGCATTGCCATTTGCGCGTAATAGTTTTAATGAAGTAATTCCATCTTCGAATCCTGTTATCACAAAATTCGGTCACGTATTTTGTCAGGCCTTGATTGACAATAAGTGGCAAATATTTTCTTACTTCCCTAGTTTGAGCGACTCTCCGTGGTTGCAGTTAACTTATAATGGAGAAAATAGAAACGTAAGCGCATGTTCTGATGGCTTTGGAAATGTTCATTTGTCTTGGGAGACAGACAGATATGGGTATACTTCTGTGCAGTATGCGTGTATCGGTCCTTCTTCTAAGCTTATCAATCGACTCAGCTTATCTGGAATGATATCCAAGCAATTTGTAGATGAGTTGTATGAAAAAACGTTTACAATCAATCCTTTAGAGAGTGCTGTTAATTTTGTCCAGCAAAGTTCCGCCAATATAAGTTTGATTCCAGAAACAAGTTTAATTAGTCTAGTAGAAGGTGCTCAAATAGGTGGAGGTAGTTTCAGTATAGCTAGAGAGTTTACTGGATATGTGCGCATAGAAAAAGACGAATTTAATGCACTTATCACAGAGAATCGCAGCGTCAAGCTTGGCTTTGTTGATTGGGGCCTAAAAGTTCAGCCAAATATAAATTTAGGAGATTATTGCACTAGCTATCTCGTTCACTTTGAACAAGTGGGAACAGAGACTGGACAGACGCTAAGCTCATTATTCTCAGCAAAATTTAATGGTAAAATTTTAAGAGTATTTGCTTCTCCTACTGATTTTGGATTATCTTCTAAGTATTTTAGGTCAAATAGAATTTCTTACCCATCTAATTCAAGCGTAACATTTGACAACAATGGGCTTGTTGAGAGTGGGTCCATATCTGTTGGTTCTGATGAGACGACATTAGATTTTTCTTTTTCCTATCTAGATGGGGGTGGAACGGGACCGCTTGAATTTAGAGTTCTGGTGGAAGGTGTAAAAAATCAATCTTCTATTGAGCAATCTAATTGGAATAGAATATTCTCAAACAATGGTCGAGTCAGTGTGTCTGAGGATACAGCTGTATGTGTAGAATGTGCGCCTAGTAGTGACTGTGCCGTTGCAACCTTGTCTGTATCTCAAGATCATAATGGAACATATTTTCAGGGCCAAGAAGCGGAAATTAATATATCTGCTCATGCGCTTTGCAGTATTGGACCTAAATCAACTGACAAGATATCTCCAATAGGATTTGGCATACAAGATGTTTTTGAGAGTGACTACATGGATTTGATTGAGCGCACCGGTGGTTACAGTAGTCCATGGGATTTGATTAGTCAACCAATACATTATGTATCAGAATTTTCTGGAGAGCCAGGCTTTACGCAGACAAGGCAATACGCATCAAAGTATAAAGATCAGTCAAATTCTCCGATTGTAAGTTTTGAAGATAATGACAATAGATATTTCCCTGGATTCTTTAATAATTCTAAGGTGCAGTCATTTACTGTATCTATTAATGCAGGTTTTCTTGTAGATAATGTTGTTAGAGAAATTTCCTTTCAACATCCTATTTTGGCTCTTTACATTGATCAGACTGACTTGGATTCAACCGATCTTTCTCTGGGGAATGGATCAGCTAATCGTGCAAATCTGCTGCCAGATCAGGGTGTTAAGATAACGGTCAACAAATCAAGAACTACACTCAAAGTTTCAATGCCAGCAGCCATTGAAGTAGATTTTAGTATTCGTGTAGTTGTTTCTTCCGAGCAATTTGACTATCCATTTGAAATAAAAGATGACAAGAAAATTAATGGATTGTATAGTGACTTTTTAAATGGTTTTGTAAAATCACCCGATGAGTCTTACTTGTTGGCAAATAACAAGTTTACTATTAGCTCTACAGATAAGCGCTATGATGAAATCATTCCTTTACTTGGATTTTTAAAATATGATGATATCAATATAAATCCAAATGCATATGCTGCTAACTTTAATAATTTAACTTCTATTATCTATAACGTAGATGACATAGACACCACAACATGTAGCGATCTGGTGTCTCAGGGCACATACAGACTGGATGATCAATTTAATCTTGATGGAGATGATGCACATGTGCATCATGCATATGTTTGCGTAATTCCAGAACGTGTTTCATTTATGGCTAGAAATAATGAGACTCTTGATGAATATGTTCTTAGAACAAAATCTATAGCTGGTTATAGAGAGGCGATTGTCAAAGATGTTTACACTGGATATGGAAAAGTATTTATCATAAATAATAGTATTTCTTCTTCCAGCAAGAGAACTAGCATATCTCTTGGTACAACAACAAAAATATCAGATCTTCCATCTGTTGATTTATCCGGCTCTTTTAGAGTACAAGTTGATGGAAATTATTCAAGACTAAGCGAAGAAGATAAAAAGCTTCTTTCTAATTGGTCGTATCCATCTAGTGATGTCTTTTATCCATCTTCTAAGTCACATCCGAATTACCATTTTATGTGTAATGTTTACATAAATGATAAGCCAATACTTTCTCATAATGCTCAAGTCGATTTGGGCGACAAAACGCGTCAATGGGAGGTTGGGTTTGGCTCACCATTTGGTCAGTACCCTGTTTGTAGAAGCTCTGATGCAAGTTTCTTAGACTTGATGTCTAATAAAAACTGGTCAATTGATTATTCTGATATTAGAATTGGGAATCCAAGAGTTATAGTTGATCCACGCATCACGGACGCTAGTGCCATAAATGTTTCTAGTGTATTTATTTCAAAATTAGTACCAAATTCTGATTCGAATGTGCAAAACGAGTCTTTTGCTCAATCTCTGATTGACCCAGGCGATTGGGTTTCCCTTGAGCATGGCAGCTTACTTATTGATGGATGGGAGACATTCAATGGAGGCGCAGTATACGTTGGTTCTTACACTGCATACACTCCAAGTAAGCGTTCAGTTCTTCTTGAATCATGCATGATATATAATGATAGCTCCCCTGTCAGTTATGCATCATATCCGCAATACAAGTCTAGAAGAGGAAGAATTTCTACTGGACAACATGGTGGAATTAACCAAACGGCAGGGACTTTAAAGCCAAATGAAATGCATCAAATATCTTTGACGACTGGTATGCGTCAGGTGCAAGAAAGCTATCCTAAGCTGCAAAGATCTATTTTAGTTCAGGCTGATACATCAGTATTTACATGCAGGCACACTCCTGGAGTAGGCGAATTTGTTGGCCCAAATTCACAGCTTGACTATAAGACATTTAGATCATCTTTCATTCCAAGTTCAAGTAGTTTTGATGTGTATATAAGAAATGTTTCAGAAAACCTGAATAATTTATTTTCTTACTTTCCGCTCAACACTGTTGACTATACCGAATCATATGGAATTGACCCGTTCACAGGTCACGAGCAGGGCGCTTTGACAAAAGATGTTATATTTTATGTGGATGCTAGTGGAGTGTTAAAGCTTTATCAATCGTACTCTGGGGCAAGTGGGTTAATTGTAACGGAAGTTGAATTGTCAGATCCTCTTGAAATTGTCGCAGTTGATTCTCGCATTAAGTATACAAGTGAAACTAGTCAAAATCCATTCTGTGTTGCAGTGACTTACAGCGGCTTTTTGCAAAGTTTTACTTACGATGGAACAGAAAATAATATACCTAACTTTGTAAATCAGTCAAATTTACCATCCGCACAAGGTTTTGTCTCTGTTTCTCTTGGATATGACCACGCATGCGCACTAAAGTCTGACGGTACAGTTGTATGTTGGGGTAGTAATACGTATGGTCAAACTGCAGTGCCATCTGGCTATAAGTTTGTGCAGGTAAAAGCTGGTCAATATTTTACAATTGGCATTAATGAAAGCGGAGATATTATTGCTTGGGGCAGAAATAACCATGCTCAAGTGTCTCCAGTGCCATCTGGCAAGTTTGTAAAGATTGATGCAGGCGCTGAGCATGCAGTTGGCATTAAGTTTGACGGAACTGCTGTTTCATGGGGAAGAAATGCAAATACCGGTGACCTTGTCGATCCTACAGTAAAATTAATTGATGTTGCGGCTTGTGGCGGAAATATGTATAGTCTTAGCACATACTCAGATTCATCATCTTCATCATCTTCTATGGGGACTTATAACGTTGAGCCATTCAATGTCGGTATTGATATAAATGGAAATGTTATTAAGTGGGGTATGTGGAATGATGCATTTACAGCTTCTGGTAGGGAAAAATTTCACGCTGTACCATCTATTCCTTGCGTTGCAGTGAAACATGGAATTAAAAGTTGTTTGCTTTTGGGTATAGACGGAAAAGTGTATGCTCATGGAATCGCATTTGGTCCATCTGAGCCTGATTCAGCTTCCAACATAAATTCAGTTTACAAAACAGATCTTGATTTTGCTTCTGGTGGTCCTTTTATTGAATCGGTATATTCTTATGCAGAGTCAGATTTGATAGAAGAAGATGTAGATGTTGAGGCTTATCGCTTGTTCGGGATGGCGTCTAGTGATGCATTTAACCAGTCATATGGCTTGCCGCTGTTGAATAGTTTTTCAAGTATTCCTTTGTCTTGGCAGTACGGTAATTTACAAAAGTCTCCATCATGTGAAGTTGACAAATTTAATAAATGCACTTTGATTTGGGAAGATAATTCATATGGAGTATGGGGTATATATGAGTCTTCTAATATTTGGATTAATAGATCATTTAGTGATCGTATATTCCTTTCTGATAAAGAAGTGCCTTCATTACGTCCTTCTATTGCTTCTGATGGAGCTGGTAGAAGAGCTGTAGTCTGGGAATCCATTTCTGGGGATAGTCATGCAATACGCATGGCTTCTCACATTAAGCACCCTGATTATGCTTCCGACTGTGATGTTGATAAGGTAGTTTCAAACAGCAGGCTCCTTGGCTTTGATCCTGATCCATATGATCCATATAATGTAGAGCAGTCTTTGATGTCTTGCAAGGTTGACCTGTCATTTACCGCACCAGAATTTGGCAATTACTTCTTTAGTATAGCATTTAAAGATTTGAGTGATGTTAATATTATATATAAACAATCTTCTTCTAAAACTGAATCTGGTAAATGGCTTATAAATGGCAAGTTCATATCATATGATGGACAAGTGATTGCTCAAGGAGAAACCGTAACTGTATCTTATGTCCCAGATTCTAACGATAATGTTTTTAATAAAGTTTTAAAAGTTGAGCTTACCTATAGTACCGAAGAGACATCTGGTGAGTCTATGCTATTCTATGCCAGCAAGTCAACGCAGGTCACGCCTGGAGTTACTTGGTGGATGAATGATTTATTCCCAGTGACTGTGGATTATCCAGTCTCTATTAATGGTTCTGCTAGAATACCATATTTAAGTGAATATATGGTATTTGCAGAAGCTGCCAAAAACTGCCCTGTTACTATTCTGCCACAGGGTGCTGGGTATTTTGAAACTCAAGGAGTTGGAAAAGATCAAAACTTTATATTCCCTTCTGGGGTTTCTAGTCTTCCAGGCGTGACAGCTGGAACATTCGTAAAGAGTTTCTTGTTTGTTCTTGGAGATGATGATGGTACTACCTTGAATCCAGTAGAGGCCACACTGTCATTCAATCAGCCAATTGTTGCCGTATTAATAGATGAGGAAAATATGCAGTTCAGTGATGGGTATTTCACTGACCCACTGGCTCCCATCAATGTGTCACGCAAAAATGTAGTAGATACTTTTCAGTTTTATGATGGTGAGTACATGAGACTTGATGAGGACCGAAAGAAGTTGCATATAAGATTTTATCAACCTCGCAAAGCAACATGGCCAACTCCTCTGACAAAAGTGTCTCCTAAAGCACTCAAAGGATTTGTAACTGCATCTCCTACAGTCACTGACACTCCTATAGCCACTGACACTGCAGCGACTGCTTCTATTAATCTTGGGAAGGATGAAGCGAGTATTGTATCTTTTTCTGAGGAAACATTAGGGCCACTTGTATCTCAAGAAAATATAAAACCTTACGCCACATTTAGAGTTATTGTGGCGAACACTGGTCGTGTTTCTGGTCAAATTGTCACCACATATTTTTGCCCAGCTCCTCTGCGTGCTCTATGTAAGATAAGTACTGCTTACACCAATAATTCATCTCAATCTAAAGATGTTCATTTTAAGGTTTCTGTTTATTCAGATTCATCTTACAAAGATGCAATCATGGCATTTAATTCCAAAACAGATGCAAGACTTTGGTCTAGCGGAAGTAATGTATTCCCGGTAAATGGTATAACTATTTCTCCAAGCGCAACAGGTTCTGTTAGCTTTGCTCCACCTATCATTAACATTCAAAATGGTCAATATCCAATAGACGAATCTTCTGTAAATACGCAAACACGAGCAAGTTCTATATATGACTATTATAATTTGGCAAGAACTTCACTTATATGCGGAATCAAATATTATATCATCGCAGAAGCTACTGTTAATAATGATGATATAGAATTGTACAGAACATCATTTCTATGTGGTTGTAACGACAATCTTTTTGACAGAGAGGACGAGTCTGAGTGGCGTAGTGTGATGAATAGTTCAATTAATACTGTGATAGCTTCAGCAAAATGGTATATTGGTAATCCAAGTGTGAGTGCAACAAGAAATGGTTTATTTGCAATTTCATGGGAAGATTCCCGATCTAGTGCAAATTTAAATGGCCTTAATAATAAGGAAAATCAGAATTTAGACATATATTGTGGCTTCTTTGATGCAATCAATGATTCAGTTGATTCAGCATATCATGCTGGAATTGATCGTTTGTTGTTAAATAATTCAGTAGCAGACGATGTCGCAATAAGAGATCAAAGACTTCCACAATTGATTTCAGATCCTTTTGGTAATTTTACTATGTTTGCGAGCAAAGATTACAATAAGATTATAAAGCGTTATTTCAGCGTTGGCTCTAAAGTCACTCCAAATATAATAGTAGAGTCTGCAATTACAACTGCATGCTCCTTTACCCTTACTGATATTAATACTTATCAAACTGCTTTTGATGGTGGCGAATTTATGCAGATTCGTGTTAATGATAAATTCATAAAGGGGTATAAATCTATTGCTGCGGCTGCTCCAGCTCCAATTGTGAATGATTGCTTTGTTGATTTAGAAATAATTGGAATACCTGGCGCAATGGCATATCGCATTAAGAATGAATCGGAATCAGACTTTACCGACTGGATACCTATTAACCTTCCATTGCAGCCGCTTGACAGTGCTGGCAAGGCAATAAGTCTAGACGCAAGTGTTTTCCGTGAAACATTTAAAGGTAGATGGATAGCAAATGATATATTTACTGCTCCCTGGGTGCTCAGTAAGGCCGATGGAGTTAAAAGAGTTTGTATAGAAATTTTGACTCAATTTGGCAAAACTCAGCAGTTCTGCATGGATATTATTGCCGAATACGCATCACTATCTTATATTGTAGAAATATTCTACTCACCTATTGATTCAAACAGCAAGTTGTTTAAGCCTGTTCGCTACAAGGGCATACCTGTTGTTAATAGAAAAACATATTATAGTCAAGCTACAGACTCTCAGTCAGCAGTCACTATTTCAAAAGAAGATTTACGTAGCTTGGACTTAGACTCTTATACTGAAGTAGATGTTTATGTGCAGGTTACTTTTGAGGATGCAGAAAGAATAGCTAGACTGGATGCCCTAAATAGTATTTCTAGTTATGCTAGTCGCCGTAAAGATAACGGTTCTATGCAGCTTTCGCTATATCAGCAAGGAAATCGAGTACAGACAGCTTCGCTGGTTGTCAGTGATGCTGTAAACGGAATTTATTATGGAAAATTTAAGATAAATAAAAATAATGGGGTAACAGACAAAGATGGGCTTGCATTCGTATTTGTGGATCTCCCGTCAGAGTGCCTTAATCCGTTTGTTAAGAATTTTATATCTGTATTAAGACTGATAAATGATCAAAACCTAGATATGTCTCAAGCAAAAGTCGTTGACTCAAATGCATTTATTGAGCAGTATATACAGAACGATAAGCGTAATGCTTTCGGTAAGAGGAGGATTAACTAATGGCAACTCCTGCAACGCCCGTACTTGAATATCCACTTGGTTCTGAATCTATTTCAACTAAAATTATTGAGATAAAATGGAAAGCGCAAAATGCTACAGTTGGTCAATTTGACCCAACTTATTTGTACGAAATTTTATATAAAAGTGCTGATCCTATTTTGGCTGCTCAGGCAGGCTGGGAGAGATTAGCAACACTGCCTTCTTCTTCTCAGCTATATAATTGGATTATTCCTGAGTATCTTTTTGGTTCTAAGATAATGATAGCTGTTCGTTCATTGTCAAAAAATGGAAATGGTTCTAGTTATGCTCAAAGTGGTATTTTTGAAATTGAGCCTAAACCTTTACCTAAGCCTTCTGTCTCAAATCCAGTTGCAGGCAAGGTCTATGGTTCACAAATAGTGATTCAATTAAACAACCCTATGCTCATAGAAGATACATCCAAATTAAATAGATATAGAATTAACTTGTATTATTCGAGTCCAAGTAATTCAGTATCTTATGCTCCAATAATAGAAAGAATTTCTGGTTCAACCACTCAGGTTATATGGGAAACTTCGCAGTTAAGTCCAGCTGATGATTATGTAATGTACGCTTTCTATAGTGATGACTTTGGCAGAAAAGGCCCCCAGGTGTCAATAGGTCCGTTTGTTGTTGAGAACCAGGGGTACATGTTGATCGACACGGACGGACCAGAAGTTGCGGTTAAAATAAATTCATTGAATGGATATTTAAAGAATAGAGATATAAGTGTTGAACTATATGCATATGATGAAATTGATGACATTCATGGATTTAAATTAATAGAGAATATCAGAACCTCTGCTGGTGACATTGCTGAAGTGATGGCAAGTGAGCCAAGGTTCTATCAAAAGAATAATTTCTTATCACTGTCAGACGTTGATGGCTCTTATGTGATTACAGCGCTTGTTGAGGATTTGGGTGGAAATCGGGCTAATGAGGAAGACGCCAGCGCTGTAAAAGTTCAAAATAAATATAGAAAGTTTTTTAGTAAAAATAACTTTAAAATTACCGCACTTGCTAAAACATCAGACAGTCTATACGCTTGTATGTATGATGGAACTTATACTCAGGTAATAAGAGTTAAAGATGGTAAAGTATATTTCATAAGTTCTTTTCCTGGAAGAATTATTGCTCTTGCAGTCATAAATGAAAAAATATATGGTAGTAAATTTAACTCAGATAGAGTATTAGAATTGGTTTCTATTGAGTCTACGGGTTTAGTGCCACTAATATCCCTTATGTCTCCTGATACGGAAATGTCTGCATTACATGACTCAGGTGACTCTGGAATATTGTTGGGATGTATCAATGGTGATGTATATAGATATTTTAATCAAAATATTACACTTTTAAGAAATTTAGGATCTGGAATTTCTAGTATGTATCCTGGTCAATTTAGTTCAGTTTTTATATTGACTCAGAGTTCCGAAAAAGTATTTATATACAACGATGGAATTTTAAATAAAGTACAAATAACTATTTAACATGAATTATATTAAACCATTATTTCGCATCGATAGACGGCCAATAGTAAAAATCAATTGCGCCAATATTCTGAATGACACCAATTCAGACTTGCGAAATTTACCATGCCCAGACTTTAACAATGACGGAATTGTTGACTCAAAAGACTTGGGAATCTTGACGGCAAATATAGGAACACGTAATAGTCTTTACGATTTAAATGGTGACGGGATAGTTGATATCGGTGATGTAAACTTATTAATTTCATATTATGGTCTACTTAATTGCGCTCAGTGGAGTGGATCTGCATATAGCAACGTATGTAATTCTGCAAGAATGAGTAGAGGCGTTGCTTCCCTTTGTCAGCCTAACGGGTTTTATAATTTTTTCAATATTAAGTTACAACGATTATATGATGCTGGAGTAAGGCGTTTTGTTTTGCAGTGTCCGTCTGGAACTTTTAGTAATACTATTTTGTCATCTAATATTCGTGACCCGTTTGATGCTAGTGGTGCATATAGCGTGTTGACATCACAGACCAAAGAAGTTCTTAATTGCAATGAACCTGGTATTCCATTTGACAAATCTAATAATATTAGTGGTGGTTATTTTGAAAGCTTTCGTGGCCTTATGAGGGAATGGGTTGGTTCATTAGGCGAAAATGTTGAAATATTTATAGAAATTAATTCTTCTGTTTTGATGCTTGGTGCAGAAGTTGATTATAGCAACATAATGCTCAGAGCTGATTTAGGGGATTCGCACTTTTATGAAAGCTTTGATCCAGACAATATAAAGCACGTCGAATGGTTGAGCTACAATACTCAAGAGATGGACACCGATGGGTTGTCTGGCATAGCCCTTAATAACTTTGGGGCAAAATCTTTAGGTAGATTTGATGGGTACAAAAACATAAATCATTTTATGTCCTCAACTTTTAATGGACAAGAAGTGATGTGTACCAATTTACCAAATATCAATGGAAATTTATATAATTTTGAAGAGTATTCAAAGTGTAAATTTGTATTTGATCAAGATAATTTTAACTTGGCAACATTCAATAAGATGGCGAATGCTCGCTTGTTCCAGTATAATGCTGAGATTCACGCAATTGCTTCAGCGAATATATCAAAAAGTGAGTCTGATTTTTATGATCTTGCTTATAATTACGGATGTGTTCCTGGCCTTAAGCTTACCTACAATGACGACATTGACGTTGGTTCAGTTTCTTCTGCTATTGGCAGAATGAAAAACGCGATTGAATCTGCTGAAAGAAAGATATCACTAGGACAAAACGGTAGAAAGTTTTACTTGTTTAGCGAATATGCGGGAAATACTGCAGATTCTAATAACGTAGTTTCCTCCAAGAATAATTACTTAAGATCTGATTTAGCAAAAGCAAAAGACACTATAGTCCCTGTAATAAAAGCAAATTGCTCTGTAAATATTAGCAATTTATCTATTGACATAGCTCGTACGTATATTCCAGCATGGTGGTTTACAAATAATCGTCAAAGCTGCATCGATAGTTCGATGCTTAATTTTGTTTCAGATTCATGGACTGTGCCAAATAGTTCAAGCATTTTAAATGCTTCTGTGCCAAGTCCATATGGTACTATTGGTCCAGAAAAATGTGCAGATGCTGTTTTTGATCAGAATATTTATTATCAAATATTTTATAATGGCACTTCTGCAGCAAAGATAGATTTCAAGCAAAGCAAAAATTTTATAGTAAAATTAGAAAATTGGGGAGATTTGCATGATCACATTTATAGTGATTCTCCATTTGAAGGCACTACTTTGGATCAAAATGGGTGGTGTCGTCTGTTTACGCATGGAGCAGACAAAGTTCGTCCTTATCGGGACAGCGATTTGAACCTTGACTACAATCCGATAGACCCAGCAAAAAATCTCTTTGCATATAATGGTTCACAAGAATGCGCCATGTGGGTTAAGCGTTTCATCGCAAGATTTAAGTGGAGGCAAGGTTATCTTGCTTCTTATGATGCAGATTATGTGGTACCAAGTCCTTCCTTGATTTATATAGATGAACAAACTACAATTCAAGTTTCAGATTTTATTAATTATAAAAATGTAAATACAGGGCTTATGTCTCGTAAATATTTCGGCAGTTGGTTTAATCATTTCAATGATTCTCGTTATTCATTGCAAACGATTGGATTTAAATGGCGTGATTCAGTTAGTTTAAGCGATGCTTTCTTTGCAGCTACAAGTCAATATTCTAATGAATTCTCAGTAATTCGCACTGATGGAAATAGTCAAAGTACTTTCGGTAAAATTCTTCCTAGCGATTATAAGCCAACGTCAAATCAAGTTACTTATGACAATCAGTCAAATGCAAGCATGGAAAAATGGCTGCAAATATTGATTGATGAAGTTGTTGCTCGTCGTGTTTACGAATCATTTGGTGTGCAGGTAGAAAAAGCATTTTCTAATGGTAGATATTCGCAAAAAGGATTTGTTGGTTATGTTCCAAGTTCAGATTTGTATGGCAATATACATGCTCCATTCTACCCCCTGATTAATAGATGGCAAAATTATAATGGTAAATATGGATTTAATGATGTAAAGTCATCTTCATTTCTAGTCTCATATATTCATCCTGTTTCTGTAATAGCAAGTAAATTTGCTTCCACTAAGCTTGGATGGTCTCCAAGTATTTTAAATTCCGACATTAATATAAGGTTTGAAATTTTAGATTATTATAGTTCAGCCTTTAGTGGTGATCTGCAAAATTCGCAATGGGGATGGCCTATTTTTTACAATAATGATTCAGATGATCGTGGATCATATATTTACGGAACTGGTAACTCTGATTTTGCTACTGGCTATTCAATAGGTGATGCTCATCAAAGATCTTTACGTACAAATTTAATTTACAACCACAAAAAATATATTAATTATTTACTTAATACAATTGATTCTCTTGACAGCAATTCTACATTTTATAATAACTTGAAAGTTATTTTCACGCATGGTGTAAATATTGGTAATATAAAAAATATAGTGCTTCCAAAAACTGTTTCCAACATAGGAGATCTATCTACCGGATCAATACTATCTAGTGACTCTGATGGATATACATTTGATCAAAAGACTTTTTCTGCGTCATACTCTGAATATGCTAAAAAAGTAGTAAATTCATCGATACCAGAAAAGAATGTAGTTTTTATTCACAGTCATCCTAATCACAGTATATCTGACTGGAATGAGCTTATCTATGGAATTGATCAGGCAATTAGTTTACCATTCGCGCTGCGTTCAAGCGTAAATCCGAATCAAACCGACGCCGGTGGTGGCCTATCCACTGATGATGATAGTGGTTCTTCTGGTAGCTCTAGTTCTTCTAGATTACTTGGAGACATTAATGGTGATGGAATTGTTAATAGTCAAGATTTGGGTGAATTGCTTGGTAGCTGGGGTCCTTGTCTTGGGTGCCCTGCGG
>Ga0247841_10000573_pt1 | contig 94311 bp, 93 predicted proteins | sample LaCruzMarch2015__2_FD_192410 | JGI IMG/M metagenome (GOLD analysis project Ga0247841, IMG submission 192410) | Freshwater microbial communities from meromictic Lake La Cruz, Castile-La Mancha, Spain - LaCruzMarch2015_18m | ecosystem: Environmental > Aquatic > Freshwater > Lake | place: Spain...
TTCTTTTCGCTCCTCTTTGGTAAGTGTTACTCGATATCTTGGCGACATGGTGACCTCCTTTATTGAGTTGTCGCCAGTATATCATACTTTATCTAAATACGAAAGATATAATGTTACGTGGTACTAGTGGCCGCTTTATGGAAATGAGTCTTTAATAGAACGTCATCACTTTAGGACAGTGTATTGCTTACAGGCGACGCCGGTTCTTCTTCCACCGGGTTGCGGTTCATGGCGGCAAGCAACTCGTCTGCTGTCCTGCGGAGTCCGGTCAGGGCATTGGCGTAATCATTCTGGTCGTCTTCCGACCATTCCTGCCAGGGTGAATTCATTAAACTGCCGGACAGTTTATCTGTCTGCGTGATCAGGGAGCGCGCCGGGGTAAGCTTCTCCTTCTGCACACGGGGTTGCGAAGCTTTGTCGGCCTGGGCCATTAATGTCTGATATCTTCGGCGCATACTTGCTTCCGTTTTTTGCTTGGCCACATCGAGGAGCATGGCCCGGCTGATGTTAGGGTTGGTTCGGCAGGCGTCGCGAACATCTATGGGGATGTTGTTAAGGGTCATGGTTTCATAAACGGTAGAGTTCGGCTTGCCAAGAGACTCGGCAAGTTGATATCTGTTCATGGCATACTCCTTCATCAAAGCCGCCGCCTCGTTTTTGGTAAATTGGATCGGCGTCAGTACCCCATGTTTCTGAATGGACGCGGTAAGCTCATTCAAGGCGATGGGGTCCATGAACTTCCTCACCTGGGCAGGGTCAGGTTGCAAATCGGCAAGGGGCAACTTGTAGAGCCTCCCCTTAACGTATGTTGTAGCCATATAGCTTTCCTCCTTGGTTGAAATTTTGTGTAATTATACGTTTGGCCATTCCGAAATGTCAATACGCCAAATAACAGGGCAACTTACAGGGCAAACATCCTGGCGAAACGCCGGAATAGTTCAACTGTTTGATATTATTGAGCGAAAGCAGAAGTTCTTGCTACACTAGGCGCTCCGGATAATAGCTGTAATATTAAATGGGTACATGCGGGAAAGGCAATGGCGATGGCCGGTTTTCATGTTGAACAGGTCATCATTTTTTCGCCTTGAAAATCACCCCGACTTATCGCATAAAGGAATCGCCCATCCCCAATTGAGGCGCAAAAAGGAGAAACGATGTACCATCTATCTATTGAACAGTTCCGCTGCGGAGACAATCTGGCTTATCTACTATATGGGAAGAAAGAGGCCGTGGCCATCGACGGCGTGGCCTGGGAGGAAATCCTCCGCTTTCTTGACGAGCACGGCCTTTCCCTGACCTATGTCACCAACACCCACGGCCACTTCGATCATACGGCGGGAAATGAACCGCTCCTGCGCCATACCCGGGCGCGGTATCTGGATCATGACGAGTTTTCTGACGGTGGGGTAATCGAGATCGAGGGAGAGGCGATCCGGGTTTACCGGACGCCAGGGCATACGGAGGATTCCGTCTGTTTCCACACCGGCGGCATCCTGATTACGGGAGACACCCTGTTCAACGGGACGGTGGGCAACTGTTTTTCCGGGAATCTCCTTGCCTTCTTCCTGTCCATCAAGCGCCTCATGTCCCTGTCGGGAGACACCCTGATTTTTGCGGGACACGATTATGTCAGAGATTCTGTGGCTATGTCTGAGCAATTGGAACCGGACAACCCGGAGATCGAACGGTTCCGGCAGGCATACGACCCCGGTCATGTTTACTCGACCCTTGCCGAGGAATTGAAGATCAATCCCTATCTCCGCTTTAATGAATCGGCGATCATCGCCCTTCTTAAGGAGCATGACCTTCCCTGCGCTACCGAGGAAGAACGCTGGCTCTCCCTAATGTCACTCGAGTGAAGAGGACACCTGATGAACTCGCAAAAAGTAGTCATCCCCGCGCAGGCGGGAAATCGAAGATTAATGTTCATAATCCAGAGTGCACGTGGATAATTGACAATACTGGATTCCGGGTCAAGCCCGGAATGACGGGGATTGTTTATTTCAGACTTTTTGCGACTCTGCCAAACCTGAACCTTAAAACCGGGGTGTCAGAGGAGGATCAGTCGGTAGGATTTGATTTTGAAGGCCGGATGATAGGAATTCTTTGATTCGGCCAAAGCGGGAAGGCCCATGTCGCTTTCCTTGTTGATATATTGGTAGCCGTTAAAAAGGAGTTTCGCGCATTCGTTGTCTAGGTACTGGTAAAGGCCGCGAATGTGGGGCAGGGCCTTTTCGAAATTCATGACCCCCATGTCCGGACGCAGATGGGAAGAGAGGCAGAAGGCGCTAACCTCCCCGTCAATGCGCACGTAAAGTCCCTTCATGTCGAGCTGTGAAAAATGATGAAGGGCGTTGATAACGGCCTCCTTTTCGCAAGCCAGATTCGATTCCTGCTCGACGTCGCAGTTCCTTATTTCACACCACTTTTCGAGACATTCGAGGCATTCTGCAACCACAGCGGCTGTGATCGGTCCGGTAACCACCCGGTTCGGCTGAAGATAATCCCGGGAAAACTGGTGAAGCAGATTGCGTTTCTTGGCGTAACGATTGCCCTTGAGCTGACTAAGATCCCCGGTCAGATAGATATAGTCGTCATATTCCGGCTGATCGGAGACGATAAAATACTGCCCGATCTTTTCCCTCCCCATTTGTTCCAGATAATCCTCCGGGACCGATCCATATTGCCGGTAGCCGGTCTGCAAGGCAAGGGCGGCAAGCTCTTCCGGCGCGGGCAGGCCGTTCGGTCCGACCGGCAGCAGCAGGTGGTTTTCTTCCGGCCGGCATCCGGATTCGTTGGCGATGATGACGGAATCATTTTCGACGGCATAGAACGTCTGGAAGACGTGGTTGCTCCAGACGATCAGGGAAGGCAGGGAATAGGTGCACAGACCGTAGGGCTGACAGGCAAAGTAAGGTCTGAGAAGCGGGTAGTCTTCAAGGGCGAGCTTTTTCATGACGACTCTCTCATGGCCCCGTCAAAATTCATCATCAAGAGCATGGCCGTGGAGGCCGGCATCTCTTCAAACCCCAGTTTCCTGTAAAAGGGATGGGAATGCCTGCCGGCGATGAGGCCGATCCATTGCAAACCGTCGGCCCGCAACTGCTTGAGGATCTCCTGCACGACGCCGGTTCCGACGCCCTGCCCCCGGAATTCGGGAAGAACGGCCACGTCCTGAATATAGGCGTCGCTTATCCCATCGCTGATAGCCCGGCCCATACCGATGATCTCGTCCCCCTCACAGGCAAGGACGAAACAATGGCTGCCTGCGACAATCCGGCGAATCAGTTCGGGGTTTTCGAGGGCCTGTCCGGTCCACCATCCCGCTGTCTGATAGAGGCGAATGATTTTGTCTATTTGCGAATCCGCCGGTTGACGGATGAAGGTATAGTCTCTTTTCATGATCCGTTATTTTTGGGTAATTCATCATGCATCTCCCAGAAGGCCTGCACCAGGGAGGTGATGATGGGTCCGATGACGAAACCTGAAATCCCGAAGAGGGAAAGACCTCCCAGGGTGGAAAGAAAGATCAGCAGGGTGTGCATCTGGACGTCATGCCCTAAAAGCAGCGGACGCAGAAATGTATCCACATGGCTGATAACGATAATGCCGAAGGTCAGAATTATCATCCCCTGCCAGAAATGTCCCATCATGACCATGACGATCCCCACCGGAACCCAGACGAGGGAGCAGCCGATGGCGGGAACAATGGACGTAAAAACCATCAAAGTCCCCCAGGTCAAGGCGCCCTTAACCCCGGTGAAGAAAAAGATCAGACCACCCAAAATGCCCTGGATGCCGCCAATAATCAGGGTCACCTTGAGGGTGGCCCGAGCGGTGGAGGAGAATCTTTCCAGGATCAGGGCTTCCCGTGCCTGTTCGAGGGGCAGGAGTTTCATGATCATACGGACGAACTTATCTCCATCCCGGATAAAAAAGAACAGGGTGTAGAGCATGATTGAAAAGTTTACGGCAAACACGATGGTGTTCTGAGTGAGGTTTTTCAGGCTGTCAATGATGAAGTTAGTAACGCTTTTCGCTCCCTCAGCTAGATTTGCGGTGAGAAAGGCCGTGTCGATATGCAGGCGGCTCAGATAGGGATTGGTCGTTATTTTATTCGAGATATCCTGGACCTGTTGTTCGATGGAGGCGCTGTTTACATCGAAGGTGTTATACAATTCCATGGATTCGGTCAACAAAAGGCTGCCGATCATCCCGGCCGGCAGAATGATAATCAGCAGGATCATGGTGAGAACAATCGTTGCGGAAAAGGTGGGGGATTTTATTTTTCTGCCCAGGCGGTGATAAATGGGATTGCAGATGCTGGCGATCACCGCCGCCCAGAAGATGGGGTAAAAGAAGGGCATCATGAGATAAAGAAACAGGAGGGTGGCCAGCCCGAGAAGGATGTAAAAAGCAATATGTCGAGACTTTTCAGAACTCATGGGTATCCATCTACACAAATCTCGGTATCTTCGCAACTACCTCTTTCGATTTTTTGCCGTATGGTCGATATAATCCTTATAATTTGATGGAAATTTTGATAGAAAGAAAAATGTTAAAAAATCTGGAACCTGAAACGATCATGTCAATGTGGACGGAAAAACGCCGTATTCTCGTCACCTGCTCCAAGGGCACTGCCCCTTATTTACAGCAGGAGATCCTTGCCCTGGGGCTGCCGGTCCATGAAGAGTCGGAAGCGGCCGTAGAAACGGAGGGGACTATGGAGGATGCCATGCTCCTCAACCTTTCGCTGCGTACGGGTCAGCGGGTCCTTCTCCTCCTTCACGAAGGTCAGGCCAAGACGCCGGGTGACCTCTATGATGGAGTTATTAACCTGCCCTGGGAGGACATCCTGCATGAGGACGGCTATGTCTGCATAACCTCTTCGGTGGATACCCCGGAGATTCGCGACCCCCGCTACGCCAACCTCAAGGTCAAAGATGCCATTGTGGATCGCCTCCGGAACCTATTCCGGTGCCGTCCTGATTCCGGTTCCGACCGGACCGGTGCCGTTGTTCATGTGTACTGGAAGGATGATCTCTACCGGATTTTTGCCGATACCTCCGGGGAGCCCCTCTCCCGCCGTGGTTACCGCAAGATTCCCCTCATTGCCCCGATGCAGGAAACCCTGGCGGCGGCGGTGATCATGGCCACGGGCTGGACGGGCGACGAACCGTTAATCAATCCCATGTGCGGCAGCGGCACCTTGGCCATCGAGGCGGCGCTGATTGCCCGGCGGCGGGCTCCGGGTTTGCTGAGAGACAATTTCGGTTTTCTTCACCTGAAAGGATTTGACGACGACCTGTGGCAACAAGTGCGTCTGAAGGTCAGAAAAGGGGAGCGGAAAGATATTCCCGGACGGATAATTGCCACGGACATTTCTCTGGATGCGGTCCGGGCAGCCGGTGTCAACGCCGGGAGGGCAAAAATGGGCCGGTATATCCAATTTCGCCAGTGTCCTTTCGAAGACACCTCTATCCCGGGGGGAAAGGGCATTGTGGTCATGAACCCCCCCTACGGCCAGCGGTTGGGGGAAGAAGCCGACCTTGCCGGTCTCTATGAAGGGATCGGTGATTTTTTCAAGGAGAGATGCGAAGGATATCGGGGCTATGTCTTTACGGCTAATCTGGATTTAGCCAAGAAGGTGGGGCTCCGTACTTCCCGGCGGGTGATTTTATACAACGGCGAGCTGGAAAGCCGCCTGCTGGAATACGAGATCTACGAAGGCAGCAGAAAACAGCCTCCTAAGGAAGAAAAGCGTAGTGAGGATCGTGACCTTCCGCAGGTAGGCGATCCCGTCCCCGGCGCTGATCGGGTCGCTGTGCAGGGACACGCAAAGATAACCAGTGTGACAGATTTCCAAACTGCCCCCATTAAGACAAGAAACAACAAAATCATAAAAAGCCCCAAAGCCATTTATAACAATCACGTCTGTGAAAAGAGCCGGGAGCGGAATCGTGAATCCGGAAAGGTTCCATTCCGGAGGATCATTAACCCGGAAGTAACTTCCCCCGGGCTAAAATTCATCCCGGACGAGATGCCGGGCCGGGTGGAAGATATTATTGACGCCGATGCGCGTCCGGACAAAGAATCTGCCTCGGTGCGCCGCGTCCCGGTGCGACGGCGTGTCATCCCTAAGAAATGAACTATCTATGGACCTGAAATTAATCCATTCCATTGGCGTTTTTGATTCCGGGATCGGCGGTCTGACCGTGGTCCGGTCCCTCATGGAGCGCCTGCCCTTCGAAAATATCATCTATTTCGGTGATACCGCCCGGGTTCCCTACGGTGTCAAGTCTGTAGAAACCATTACCCAGTATGCCACCGAAATCACCGATTACCTCCTTAAGCAGAAGGTCAAGCTGCTCATCATTGCTTGCAACACTATCGCCTCCGTTGCCTATGAACCAATCCAGGAGCGATCTCCCGTTCCCATCCTCGGTGTCATTGAGGCCGGCGCCCTGTGCGCCGTGAAAGCGACAAAAACGAAACAGGTCGCCGTCATCGGTACCCCCATGACCATCAACAGCAACGCCTATGCGAGAACAATCCACCAAAATGATCCGGCCATCCGCGTCTTTTCCCAGGCCTGCCCCCTCTTTGTACCCCTGGTGGAAGAGGGCTGGTTGGACCATCCCGTCACCCGTCTGACGGCCCAGGAATATCTCAAGCCGGTCCTGGCGGAACATGTGGACACTCTGGTTTTGGGCTGCACCCATTACCCTCTCCTTAAGCCCCTCCTGCAGGATATTGTCGGGACATCCATCCATCTCGTCGATTCCGCTGAGGCCATGGCGGAGATTACGGCCAAGCTGCTGCAAAAAAAAGGACTTGCCAATCCCCTGCGGATCCCCCCAGAATATCACTTCTGCGTCTCCGACGTCCCCTTCCGCTTTCAAACCATTGCCGAGCGTTTCCTGGGCCGGAGCCTCGGCCATGTCGAAGTGGTAAAATTGCCCCTATAATAGCCAATTCCCAATATAGTCTTTGACCGGCAGTTTCGTTTTCCGAAATTTCATCCAGCCATTATACTTTTTCTTGACAGGACGTAAATTATGTATATATTGCCATCAAGCTATATAAGAGGTGTGAACCGGTGAAGGAATCCATTAAGATGATGATTAGTATTTTTGAAAAGCCCTTGTATTAAAAGGAGATTAGCTCATGATCGAATCGCTTGTTATTGCCGGATTGTTAGCCATTAAAGACTACGTGGCAACCCATGTTCTGACCTGCCTGGTGCCGGCGTTCCTGCTGGCGGGTGCGATGGTGGCCTTTATCAATCAGCAGGCTATCCTCAGCGTACTGGGAGAAAAAGCGAACAAGTTCAAGTCTTTTTCCCTGGCCAGTTTCGCCAGTTTCTTTGTCGCCGCCTGTTCATGTACCGTGATTCCTGTCTCCAGCGGTCTGTATTTTAGCGGTGCCGCCGTCGGTGTAGCTTTTATCATTCTTTGGGTCTCCCCGTCGGCAAACATCCTGTCCCTGATCTATACGGGAAATATCCTCGGATATGAAATGGTCTTTTACCGGGTGATCGCTGCCCTCCTCATGGCTTTTATCGTTGGGGGCATCATGACATTCTTTTTTGGCAAGGAGGTTCGGGAGACCTTCAAGGCCTATCAGGGCGGCGAGGAACCCCACGGTATTGTCAAGCGGCCGCACCTGATTCTGATGATCCTGATCCTCCTCTCTCTGCTGCTTCCCAACTATATCGGTCAAACGGGGCCCTACTGGGAGAAGGTCCTTGTATGGGGAACGGTCACGGCGGTCTTGGCCGTTTATGCCTTCAAAGCCCTTGGCAGGGATGAGATATCAAGTTGGCTCCGGGAGTCATGGTGGTTCATCAAGATCATTTTCCCTCTCCTCCTGTTAGGAGTGTTTCTGGTCGGTGTGCTCGGCAAGCTGCTCCCCGAAGAATGGATCCGTAGCTGGCTGGGGGGAAATGGACTGATGGCGTCATTCCTGGCGACCATGATCGGGTCGGTCAGTTATTTTGCCACGATGACGGAGGCCCCCTTTGTGGATACCCTGATGAAGCTTGGAATGGGCAAGGGACCTGCCCTGACGCTGCTCTTGACCGGACCGGGATTGAGCCTGCCAAACTGGATCGCCATCGCCCGCGTCTTCGGCATCAAGAAAGCTGCTGTTTATGTGATATCCATCATTATCTTAGGGACATTAGTTGGTTGGTTCTTCGGTAATTTTATCATGTAGCAAAGGCAGCAAATTGTAAAGACTGATGAAAAAGCGAGGGGAATGTGATAGACAGAATTTATGGGCGATATCAAACAGATCCGGGTAAATAACAACCTGGTCGGCATTGTCGGCCTCCAGGGCATAATGGAGGACATAGCGAAGGATTTTGCGGAACGCACGGATGAGGAAATCGGAAAGGAAATCCTGACGAGGGCGGCGAAGCAAAATTACATCCCCCGTCGCGCCGAAGCTGCCTACGGCCAGTCCCTGGTTCGGGAGTTTCGGAGATTTCTCGGTCAAGAGATGGAAGAGGCGCCGCCTGACCGGTTGCAAATTATTGTCCTGGGACCGGGATGCGCTCGCTGTACCCAGATGGAAAGGGATGTCCGGGAGGCCCTTGCGGAATTACAGCTTCCCGGGGAATTGATCCATGTGGACGATCTCCGGGCAATCGCCCGCTACGGGGTCATGGGAACGCCGGCCCTGATCATCAACGGCAGGGTCGTCTCCGTGGGAACGACGCCGCAGCGGCAGCAGATTAAAGAATGGCTCCGGGAGGCAGACGCCTCCCGGAGAATAGCGAATAGTGCTTCCTGAATGGTTTTGCTGAGGAAACAAGATATTCTTTAAGGAGGAAATACATATGGATATCAAAGTTTTGGGACCTGGTTGCGCCAGGTGCATAGCCGTCGAGAGACTGGTTAAAGAAGCCCTGGAAGAGCTGAAAATGGAAGCAACCATGGAAAAGGTCAAAGATATTAGGAAATTCGCCACTTACGGTGTCTTTTCCACCCCGGGCCTGATTATTGATGATCAGGTCAAGTGTTCGGGAAAGATTCCGACCAAAAATGAAATCATTGCCTGGCTGAAGAAGTAACATTTTATAATCGTTGAGCTTTATTTGCTGTGCAGCTTTGCAGGAAATGAAGATCCAGAAAAAAGACTTGACAATAATTTTTTTGTCCTTATTATATTCACAATTATGAACATATGAACATATGATATGGACTTGTACATCGAACAATTCAAGGCCTTGGGAGATAAGACCCGCCTTGCCATTCTATGGCTCCTGAACTCCGTTTCGGGGGATCTTTGCGTCTGTGAAATCACCGATGCCATCGGGGAGAGCCACTGTAACGTTTCCCGGCATCTGAAAATCCTCAAGGAGGCCAAACTGGTCAAGGAAAAGAAAGAGGGCCGCTGGGTTTACTTTGGTCTGGTGAAACCGCAGGACCGCATTCAGGAGTGTCTCCTCCAAGCCATGGAGACGATACCGGCCGAGCGGTTTTCAAGAATCAACGAGCGATTGAAGCTCCGTTTATCATTGCGGTCAGGCGGCCGGTGCGTTGACGGCGTAAAGAGCGACCGGTGGCAGCAGGCAATCCATTTTATCAATGGGAAAGAGATTAAAGAGACGAGAATCAACGCTGAGAACCCATAAAGGAGGTTTAAATAAGTGAATAACAACAGCCAGATTGTGAGGATTTATACGGCGCCACTGCAATTTCCCTGCGGCGAGGGGACGACCTGTTGCTCCATTGGCCAGAGCGATGAATACGTAAGCTCCCTAGCCTCGGCAATTGAAAGTTTAGGGGTCACGGTGAAGCTACACAATGTTGAAAAGGATGATGATCTCGCCCTTCGTTTTCCTGATGCATCAAAATTGCTGGAGGAATTGGGGCATGGGATTACCCCGATTTTGAGTTTCAACGACGATCTTGCGGCCATGGGGCTGGCGACGCTTGAAGAAGCGGTATCCGTGATCAGAGAAAAATTAAATTAATTCTAAAGCTAAAGGAGATGATTATATGCCCACTTACGAATACATTTGCCTCAAATGCCAGGAGAAGACGGAAGTCTTTGCCTCCATTGCGCAAAAAGAAAAAGGTTTGAAGGTGTCTTGTCCCAAGTGCGGGGGTGAAAAGATGATCCAGTTTTTCGGTAGTTTGAACCTGGTAGGCTCTTCAAAGGGTGCGGGCGGAGGCGCCACTTATTGCAGCCCCCAGTCGGGTGCAGGGTGCTGTTAGGTGACAACCAGGATAATCGGGGATGCAAATGGTTTGATTTTCATACTGGCCTGCGTTGATTTTGGCCTGGTTATGTCGGGAGCTGGCGCGTGCTGAGCGGTAAAACGGTTGTATTGGGGGTGACGGGAAGCATCGCGGCATGGCAAGCCCCGGAGATCATTGGTCGCCTGCGGGATTTGATGATCAATGTCCATTGCATTATGACTGCCTCGGCAGTTCAATTCATAACACCACTTACCCTTCAGGTAGCATCGCAGCATCCCGTTGCCGTAAATATGTTTGACCGGAATGCCGATTCAGCGATTGCCCATATTGCCTTGGCGGACATGGCGGATCTGTTCCTTATTGCCCCGGCCACTGCCAATATCATTGCCAAGTTGGCCCATGGCATTGCCGATGACTTATTGTCATCATCAGCTCTGGCTACCCAGGCGCCGATCTTGATTGCGCCGGCAATGAACCCCAATATGTACACGCACGGAATCACCCAGGCAAACATGGAAAAACTTTACCGGGCAGGATATCACTATATCGGCCCGGAATTTGGAAAAACCGCATGCGGGACTGAGGGTATAGGAAGGCTTGCCAAAATTACCGATATTATTCATAAAGCGTCATATTTATTAACAAACAATCAGGCTGATCAGAGCGTGCCCGGGGTTGATAATGATCCCGGTTTCAATTCAAACGGTGTAGGGGCGGACATTTTTATCAATGATGAAAGGAGGGTTCGACAATGAGGGAAGCGGTTATAGTAAGTGGGGCGAGGACTGCCGTCGCGAACTTCGGCGGGGCGCTAAAGGATGTGAAAGCGGTCGATTTAGGGGCGCTGGTCATCAAGGAGGCGATCAAAAGGGCGGGACTGAGGCCGGTGGTGACAGACTTTCTCAAAGGCTGCCGTCCGAAAGCATTCGGCGCTTTTGAACAGACCGAATTCCAAAATAAATTCTACGATTACGATACATCCCTGACGCCGGTGTATTTCACTGAGTTGATCATGGGCAATGTCCTGCAGGCGGGCCAGGGGATGAACCCGGGGCGGCAGGCAGGCGTTTTTGCTGGTCTGCCTGAGGAAACAAACGCCTTTACGGTCAACAAGGTCTGTGGTTCGGGGATGAAAGCCATCGCCCTGGCGGCGCAGGCTATCGAAGCCGGTCGTGCGGATGCGATGGTTGCCGGCGGCATGGAAAGCATGAGTAACGCGCCCTACTCCCTGCCCAACGGCAGATGGGGCTACCGGATGAACATGCCCTATGGCCAAGTAGTTGATCTCATGGTCTTCGATGGTCTTTTTGAGATCTTCTACGGTTATCATATGGGGGTCACAGCAGAGAAGATAGCGGACCTTTATAAGATATCCCGGCTGGAACAGGACGAATTCGCCCTGCTGAGCCATCAGCGGGCGCGCGCTGCCACTACATCCGGACGGGTGGCCGATGAAATCGTCCCTGTCGTGATTCCGCAAAAGAAAAAGGACCCCATCGTATTTAAAGATGATGAGCGCCCCATGGATACGAACCTGGAAAAAATGGCCAAAATGGCACCTGCTTTTAAAAAGGATGGCAGCGTAACGGCGGGAAACGCCTCCGGGATCAACGACGGCGCAGCCGCGGTGGTGGTCATGGCGGCGGAGAAGGCCAAAGAACTGGGGCTGAAACCACTTGCAAAAATCAGGGGCTATGAAACAGGCGGCGTGGACCCCGACTACATGGGTCTGGGACCGATTCCGGCCGTAAACAAACTCCTGAAAGGGCAGAACCTGACCATGAAGGACATCGATCTGGTGGAACTCAACGAGGCCTTCGCCGTCCAGGCCCTGGCGTGCGTGAAAGAACTGGAGATCCCCATGGACAAACTGAATTTAAACGGCGGCGGGGTCTCCATCGGTCATCCTATCGGCTGCACCGGGGCGCGAATTACCTATGGGTTGGCCATGGAAATGAAGAAACGTAATCTTCGCCTCGGGGTGGCGTCGTTGTGTATCGGTGGCGGCCAGGGCATTGCCATCTTGCTGGAAAACGTCGCTTAATGAGCGCAACGAAAAGATAATCAAGGGCCGAGACGGGGGGATCCCTGTCCGGCCCTTTTCTTGTCTCCTTATCGTCACAAATCTAATCTGCTCCTAATAAGAAATGCAATGTTTATAATGGTATAGTTGTTATTTCGTAATTAATTTTTGAAAAAGTCTTGACAATTTTTTTTTCGTCTATATTATGTGCACAAACTTGAATATATGAAAGTGTAACATGGAACTCTACATCGAACAATTTAAAGCCTTAGGAGACAAGACCCGCCTTGCCATTATCTGGCTCCTGAATTCCGTCCCGGGGGATCTTTGCGTCTGTGAAATCACCGACGCCATCGGGGAAAGCCACTGCAACATTTCCCGGCATCTGAAGATCCTCAAAGGAGCCAAGCTGGTCAAGGAAAAGAAAGAGGGCCGCTGGGTTTACTTTGACATAGCGAAGCCGCAGGACCAGGTTCAGGGCTATATACTGCAAGCCCTGGCGACGATTCCCGCGGATGCCTTTCTTGAAATGACCGCACGCTTGCAGATGCGCTTATCTTTGCGGGACGGCAACCGATGCGTGGATGGGGTAAAAAGCGACAACTGGCAGCGGGTCGTCAATAAGGTCAACGGCAAGAATGATATCAATGAAGATAAATCTTCGGAAAGCAGGCAAAATAAATGAATAATCATGAATTAACAATTTACGAAGGCGCCATGTGCTGCGCTACAGGGGTATGCGGCCCCGAACCGGACCGCGAGCTGATCGAATTCAATGAGACGCTGAAACGTCTGACGAGCGAATACAACGGCAACCTTAAGATCATGCGCGCCAGCCTGGTTTTCAACAGCCTACTCTTCTTTGCCAACCCGGAGGTTGTCCGGCTGGTGAAAGAGAACGGTCCGGCTGTTCTGCCCATTACCACCATGAATGGAACTATTGTAGCCAGGCAAAAATACATGACCTATGACCAGATCAAGGACGTGCTGGAGAAGGAGACCTTAAATGCTTAAACATCAAATCATCCCCAACGGGAAAGAGGTAAGATTCATATTTTTCAGCGGCAAGGGCGGCGTCGGCAAAAGCACGATGAGCTGCGCAACGGCGGTATGGCTGGCGAAGGCAGGATATAAGACCCTGCTTGTGACGACCGATCCGGCTCCTAATCTGTCGGATATCTTCGGTCAGGCGATCGGCCATCAAGTCACGCCGATCCTGAATATAGAGAATCTCCATGCCATCGAGATCGATCCCGACATTGCGTCGGAGGAATACCGGGAAAGAATAGTCGGCCCCTTGCGGGACCTGCTGGATGAAAAGAATCTTGAGATCATCAAGGAACAGCTTAACAGCCCCTGCGTGGAAGAAGTGGCCGCCTTCGATAAGTTTATCGAATTCATGGACGATCCCGGCTATGACGTTGTGGTCTTCGACACGGCGCCCACGGGGCACACCATCCGTCTTCTGGAACTTCCTAGTGGCTGGACGGATACATTGAACCAAAGCGCCGCTACCTGCATCGGCCCGGGGGCGTCCCTCCAGACTGCCAAGGTGAAGTACGAGAAGGCGATTAACTATCTTCAGGATCGGAACCGCACCTCCTTCGTCTTTGTCCTGAAGCCCGAGAACTCATCCATCCTGGAAACGAAAAGAAGCGCGGAAGAGCTATCCAAGCTGGGAATCGCTACCAGTTTCCTCATCGTAAACGGTCTCCTTCCCGAGGAAGCCTGCACCGACGCTTTCTTCCGCAAGAAAAAGGCGGGAGAGGAGCGGATTATTGCCCGGATCGAGACCGAGTTCCCTGACCTGGAGAAGGTCTATTATCCCCTGCAGGACAGCGAAGTGTCGGGAACGGAATTGCTGAATGCCGTGGGGCGTTTCGTTTATGAGGATAAAAAGGACGAAACGGGGATAAAATCTTCCCCAAGCAGGTCTGCTGTTTTTTTCAATCAGAAGTCCTATCGGAAACTAAACTGCCACGATCTGCTGAAACCAACCAATGGCCAGCGGTTCATTTTCTTTACGGGAAAAGGCGGCGTGGGCAAAAGCACCATTGCCAGTACAACCTCCCTGTACATGGCGGATCAGGGATACAAGACCCTCATAGTGACCACGGACCCTGCGTCCCATCTCCACGACATCTTCGGCCAGGCGATCAACCATGAGCCCACGAAGATCAACGGTGTGGACAACCTTTATGCGGCGCGGATCGATCAGCGGCAGGCTCTGGAGGAGTATAAGGAGCGGATACTTGAATCGGTCAAGGATCAGAGTGAAGAAACGAAAAGATCCGTGGAGGAGGACCTGAACTCCCCCTGTGCTGAGGAAATGGCGGCCTTCGAGAAATTCATGAGTTACTTCGATACCAACGGATATGACATCACCGTTTTCGATACGGCCCCCACGGGTCATACCCTGCGCTTGCTGGAACTGCCGACGGACTGGAAAGGCTTTATCGATCTGGGGACTCTGACGAAGCAGACCTCCGAGGCAACGCAAAACAAATACGCCGATGTCATTGAAAAAATGCGCAACCGCGACAAGAGCTCCTTTGTTTTCGTCATGTATCCTGAGTACACACCCATGATCGAGGCCTGGCGTGCCTCCGAGGATCTTAAGAAACAGGTGGGCATCGAAACGGCGATGGTGGCCGTCAATTATATTTTGCCCAAGGATGCGGGGAATAACGCCTTTTTCGGCAAGCGGAGAAAACAGCAGGAAAAATACCTGGGCGAAATCGAGGAGCGATTCAACAAACCGATGATCTTTGCCCACCTCCTCGATCACGAGCCAAAAGGACTGGCAGCGCTGAGACTGATGGGACAGGACATGTGCGGACTAAATTGACGTCTTGATCCAAGAGCATCGTATAGAGAGGTTGACGAAATGATCAAAATACCCGTCTTGGCCGTTTTAACAGGCGGCCAGGGAACGATTCTGGAACTTGAGATCGATGCTATCAAGGAGGGCAAGGGCCAGCTTTTTTTCGAATCCCGGCTTTTTTTGGATGAGGTAGCCCGCACGGCGCTGAAAACAGCATTTTCTCTGCTTGATGTGGGGAAAACAGATATTTTGGTGCGCCTCGTCGGGGAAAAGGATTTCTGCCTTTGCAGTGGCAGTTTTGCCCTCCCCGTTTATCTGGGAATGTATGCCTGTATCCGTGGTCTGGAACTGAAACCGGGAGCCTATTCCACGGGCTGCATCAACGACAAAGGTGAAATCACCCCGGTCGGCGATTTGGCAGAAAAAATCAGGGTTGTTCTAGGAAAGGCCGAACGGCTTCTTGTTCCCGAGAACCAGGCCTTGCCGGTAAAAGGCATCGAGATAGTTGAGGTAGCCAATCTCCAAGACGCCGTTGAGTACGCATTGATTGATCCGACGGAAATATCATCCGCAACGACTGAGAATTAAAGGAGTATGGTAATGGAGCCAAAGATTATAATTTACGGAACAGACACCTGACCCTTCTGTAACCAGGCTCGGGAGGCCTACGGGGACAGGGCGATCTACATTAATGTCGATGAAGATCCTGCCAAGCTGGCAGAGATGCTGGCCCTGTCAGGGGGCAAGCGGCAGGTTCCCGTGATCGTGGAAGGGGACAAGGTAACCGTCGGTTTCCATGGAGAAGCAACCCTGCGGGGCGCAATTGCACTTTTTGGCGGCACTTGACCGGTAAATCAAGCCCCTCGTTGAGGAGCCCAAAGAAAGACACAGGAGTTTTAATAAAATTCATTATTATGCCCCATCAGGGGTATGAGATTAGGAGGAAACATGTTGGAAGTTACCGAAAAAGCGAGTGAAATGATTAAAGAAGCATTGAAAAGCCACAAGAGTCCGCCAGCCATCCGGATTGTCATGCAGAGAGGCTGAGGCGGCGCCTCGTTGGGTATGGCTCTGGATGAGTCACAGGAAAGCGATGTGGTTTTTACGGATAGAGGGATTCAGTATCTCATCGAGAAGAATCTCTTTGAACAAGTAAAACCAGTCAAGGTTGACTTCACAAGGTCCTTCAGAGGTTCGGGCTTCCAACTGACGTCAAACCTGTCCAAATTTGGAGACGGATGCAGCAGTTGCTGAAATGTGAACGATGAAGGTTATTTTACGCTGGTTGTCCACTCTCTGGGCGGCCTGTCCCTATACCATGCTGGGAAAGAAAGCCCTTCAGTCGGTTCGCGGGGATACAAAACCTGTTAGACCGGTAAGCGAGCGGGCTCGTCATTTGGAAGGACAGGTCCGCATCGGATGGGCGATTGTGCTGGTGGGCTTTTTCTGCCCGTTTTTCTGGATTGCCCTTTTCTCGGGCGCCACAGGTCAGACGCTGTATTTTAACGCTATCCATTCCGGTCTGGTAATATTATTCGGCCTGGGCTATCTCGCAAGAAGCCGGATTGCCCTGGTCCGAGAAAGACGTAATAGAAAAGATTAACTAAGGAAGCCGCTGATCTAAGGTCTTTTTGCCTTGACAAGCGCTGAGAAAAGCTATATTGCCGGTCGCTAATATAGGAGGAATTATCATTGTCGAAGGGATCAGTGACGGCGAAATAACTAAATCAAAGCAAAAGGGGGATGTCCCCATATCAATTGAAAAGGAGTATTTGCAACAATGAGGAAGTATCTGGAAAAAGTGCAGGATTTTCGTTTTCTACCGGTTTTTGTCATCGTCAGCATGGCCGTGGGGATCGCCATCGGCAAATGGTACGGCATCTCTAATTTTGCCCTGACGCCGCCCATTGATGCCATTAAGGCTATTTTTCAGGGCACCTATCAGTTTACCCTGGCCAACAGCCTCGCCCTCGGCGTGGTGATCGGCCTGTTCTTAATGATCTATCCCGCCATGACGAATGTGAAGATCGAGGATCTGGGCAAGGCCGCCGCTTCGCCGAAGCAGTTGATCATCGTCATGGTCTTCAACTATCTTGTCGCCCCGTTCTTCATGCTGCTGTTGGCGAAGATATTTCTGTCCGCCTATCCCGATCTGTACGTCGGACTCGTCCTGTACGGTCTCGCGCCTTGTATCGCCATGGTCATCGTCTTCACCTTTCTATCCCTGGGTAACAACGCCCTGGCCATCGTGCTCGTGGCCATCAACTCGATCTGCCAGATGCTCCTGATCCCTGTTTACGCGAAACTGCTCCTGGGAGACGTTTCTTTCGACGTGCTCGTGGTCGGGGAGAGCGTCCTTCTCTATCTCGGCATCCCCCTGGTGGCCGGTTTTCTCACCCGGCGGATCGCTGTGGGCAAGTTGGGCGAAGAAGGCTTCAAGCATTTTAAGACGTATCTGGATTCCCTGTCCATCATCGGGCTCCTCTTTACCCTCATCGTCATGTTCGCCCTGAAGGGAGACCTGATCCTGGAAAACCCCATGCTGATCGTCCATATGGCCATTCCCATGACGCTCTTTTTCTGGGTCATGTTCGCCGTGGTCTATCTGGTGAGCTGGAAACTGGGCCTGAACTATAAGGATTCCGTCGCCGTGGCCTTCAATTCCACGGGACGGGATTTCGAAATCGCCATTGCCATCGCCATTACGGCATTCAATCCCGCTGTGGCCCTGGCCACGGTCATTGGCCCCCTGATTGAAGTGCCCGTCATGCTGGTCCTCGTCTGGGCGGCCCGCCGGTCAAAAGCCCGGCTGTTTGGCGAAGCCAAAGCGGAAGTCCCGGTAAAGGTCAAGCGCGTTCAGATGGCCACTGCCAAAGTGCAGGTGCAAAAGAAGGGACGGAGAAAATAGACCGAACAATTTTTTTGTCACACCAAGAATATAAACGGCAACTGGGATAATATAGCAGATGTTCCGAAGAATTTTATTCCCCCTTGACTTTTCCCGCCATGCGGAAAGGATTGTCCATCGCCTCCCCGATCTGAAGCGAGTGGGTCTGGAAACGGCTGTATTGCTCCATGTGATCAATCCCATCAAGGCCGTCCGCTGGATGAATGGGGATGAACAATTGCTGGAAAAAATGAAGGCCGACGCAGAACAAAGGCTGCGGGTTATTTCAGAGCTTCTCACTGCCCGGCACGGAATCACTGCAAAATATCGGGTTGAGTTCGGAGCTACCGATCAGGAAATCATCAACACCGCCGAAGAAATAGCCGCATCACTTATTATCATGGGAGCGCACGGGCGCAGCTACATTCGGGGAACGCTGCTTGGGAGCGTGACGCAGAGCGTCCTGCGACAGACAAATACGCCCCTGCTCATCGCCCGCTTTCATGATCCTGAGGATAAAGTGGAAGAAGACCCCCACTTCTTTGCCCGGGACATTTGTGCCAAGATCCTCTATCCCACCGATTTCTCGGAAAATGCCCTCCGCGCCTTCCGACTCTTGAAGACCTGCCGGCAGGAGGGTGAAAAAGAAGTGATCCTGTTACATGTCCAGGATACGAGGAGATTGTTCCCTTATCTGAAGGATAAAATGGTCGAATTCGACCGCATCGACGAGGAAAGGCTGGGGGAATTGAAAAGGCAGCTCACATTCGTTGGCTATTCCGTCCGTTCCCGGATCAAGACGGGCATCCCTTTTGTGGAAATCAACAAGATGGCAGAAGCGGAAAATGTCACCCTTATCGTCCTTGCCTCCCATGGGAGAAGCAACATCAAAGAGGCATTACTGGGAAGCGTGGCAGATGCAGTCGCCCAGCATCATGTCCGGCCGGTTTTGGTTGTTCCCCGTGATTAAGGGGGGCTTTTAAACTCCTTGACAGTCATGGAATGTCCATATATATCTCCAATTAAGAATATAAAGGGGATGTATCCATGAAAGATTTTATCAAGGTTATGAAGGCCGTTTCCGATCCAAACCGGGTGAAGTTATTGAAGATTCTCCAAACTCGGGTGCTATGCGTTTGTGAAATCCAAGCGCTGCTGAGCATCGCCCAGCCCACCGTTTCCAAACACTTGAAGGTGCTCGAAGAGGCCGGCCTGGTGACCTTCACCAAGGATGGCCTGTGGGTCAATTATCAGCTTGCCGACGGCAGAAAGAGCCCCTACGCCGCAACCGTTTTAGGTAATCTCCGTCACTGGCTTGGCGATGACCCCGAAATCAGGACCCTGGTGGAAAGAACCCCCGAAGTGTCCCGCGAACAGATCCGCCTGAAACCATGAAAAATACACAGACGCTGATCATGGCCTGTTGCGGGGCCGCCAATGTCGGACAGTTATCCAATCAGCTTGCCGTGGAACTTGTGAGGGAAGGTTATGGCAGCGCCTTTTGTTTGGCAGGCATCGGCGCCCGCCGCCGCGGTTTTGTCAGGTCGGCGACGGAAAACGATATGGTTCTCATCGACGGGTGTTCCATCGGCTGTGGCAAGTTGATGTTCGAACAGGCCGAGGTTCCCCTGAAAAAGTATCTCGTCCTGACAGATCTGGGCATCGAAAAATCCGTAGGGGCGGAGATCTGTCCGGAAGATCTGGAGAAGGCCAGAAAGGCTGTCCGTGATCTCTGCGGCCAGGCGTCTATGCCTTCGCTTCCAACCTTCAAGACCACCTCAAGCTGTTGCGGTTAATCAGACAGGCTTAGGGAATAAAAAAAACCCCGGCGGCAATCTCCACCAACCAGCGACGTTATCTCCAATCTCTTTACTATATCCCTTTACAGCAATGTATAAAAATGATAATCAGCACCGCAATGCTTTGTGGATAACAGGCAGTGCTGTCAATGCCTGGCAATGATTAAGGAGTTAAAGAATATAATGAAAAGAAAGTTAAATTTCTTGCTATGGACCGTTTTGATTTTTATCGCTTTAGCCACCGGTGCGGCCGGTGAACCCGCAAAGAGCGTCCCGGTAAAGGGAATGGTGACAATGGTGGACCTGGGGGCAACCCGGTGCATTCCCTGCAAGATGATGGCGCCGATTCTGCAAAAATTGGAGAAGCGTTACGCTGGCAAGGCAGCCATTGTCTTTCTCGATGTCTGGGTAGATCCCAAACCGGCCCAGCGTTTCGGCATCCGCGCCATTCCCACCCAGGTTTTCTTTAATAAGAAAGGTGAGGAAGTCTATCGACACGAAGGCTTTATGAGCGAGGAGGCGATTGTGGCCGCCTTCCGGAAGCTCGGCGTAAACTGAGGAAGAATCTCAGCATGGAAACCTTTTTTCTCACGGTGAATCAGTGGCTGACGGGGCAGCCACTCCTCGCTGCAGCGGGAAGCTTCCTCTGGGGGATGGTCAGCGTCCTGTTCAGCCCCTGCCATCTCGCCTCCATCCCCCTCATGGTGGCATATGTGGCCGGACAGCGTGAGGTTTTAGCGCCCCGTCAGGCGGGACTATACGCCATCCTGTTTACGGGTGGACTTTTTCTGTCTATTGCGACGGTAGGGGTTATCTGCGCTCTCCTGGGACGCATGTTGGGGGACGTGGGTCCTTACTGGCAGATTCTGGTGGGACTGGTCCTCCTGTGGGTAGCCCTGGGGATGTTCGGTGTCCAGGCCTGTTCCGTATCCGGAGGCGGCATCCTCCAGCGCCTCAATCTGAAGGGATACAGCGGCGCCTTACTCCTCGGCCTGGCCTATGGGATTCTCTCCGGTTCCTGCACCTTTGGTTTCATCGCCCCGATCCTGGCCATCATCACCATCCAGCAGCAGGTCGCCATGGGTCTTGTCCTGATCGTTCTCTTTGCCATCGGTCACAGCCTGCCCATCCTGGCGGCAGGGACCTCCACGGCCCTGGTCGGGAAATTGATCGAAAACCGGATGTGGCAGAACACCGGCGAGTGGTTTCGGAAAGGAGCGGGGGGTGTGATCATGCTTCTGGCCCTCTATTTTATCGGGAATCCTTTTTGGGGAAATTAATCATAGATATGAAAGAGAAAAACGAAAAACCAATCAAGCAAAGGAGGTTCTGCATGAAGATGAAATCATTGGGCTTTATCGGCGGCGGCCGGATCACCGGTATCATCCTGGAGGGTTTGGACCGCAAGGACAAACGCCCCGAACGCGTTTTTGTCAGCGAGACGAATCCCGAGGTTCTCTCGAAATTGGCGGACCGTTTTCCCAAGATCAAAACGAGCGCTGGCGATATCAAAGGCCCCGCTGCGTCAGCGATGGTCTTTATCGCCCTCCATCCCCCGGCGGTGATGGGTATCCTGGATGGCATTAAAGAGCATTTAAAAAAGGATGCCGTCGTAGTGTCCCTGGCCCCCAAGCTCTCTATCGCCCAGCTTTCCACCGGTTTGGGCGGCTTCGACCGCATTGTCCGGATGATCCCCAACGCACCATCTGTTATCAACAAGGGCTACAACCCCGTGGCTTTTTCTCCGGCCTTCTCCGGCGAAGAGAAGAAAGAAATCAGAAAATTCTTTGAAGTTCTCGGCGATTGCCCGGAGGTCAAGGAAGAGAATCTGGAGGCCTACGCCATCCTCACCGCCATGGGCCCCACATATTTGTGGTTCCAGTTGGAGGAACTGAAGGACCTCGGCCTGTCCTTTGGTCTGTCAGCCAAAGAGACCGAAAAAGCTCTGACGAAGATGGTTAAAGGGACAGTGAAGACCCTCTTCGAGTCGAATCGGCCGCCTACGGAGGTTATGGACCTCGTTCCCCTCAAGCCTATCGGCGAGGACGAAGAAGCGATCCGAAACATCTATCGCACCAAGCTGAAGGGGCTATACGCCAAACTGAAGGGATAATATAATATCGGTGAAAAGACGGCTAATAATCGCAAACGATATTTTAAACAAACGGAAAAAGAGCAAGTACATGAAAATCTTCTGGACGACGCTGCTAACCTGTTTTCTGATGGGAATGCCCGTCTGGCGGCGGAACCGTTAATTTTTGATGATTATCTAATCCTCATCGCCTACCATGTACCCGAGATCGGAACCGCTGATTATTGCGCCCTCGATCTATTGAGCGCCATCCTCTCGAATGGTAAATCTTCGCGACTTTACCGCAACCTGGTCAGCGACAAACAACTGGCAACGGAAAGTTCAACCTATATGCCACAGGCTTTGGACCCGACCCTATTCTATGTTTATGCCATCTGCACATGCGCCGACGGTGTGCGCGTGAATACCCTGGAAAATGCAATTTTCATGGAAATAGATAAAGTTATCGACCAGGGCGTGACGGAAAAAGAACTCCGGAAATCCCAAAACAACGTGGTCGCCTCCTTTTACGTTACAATCAGACCCAAGCTAAAGCAGAAGCTCTGCACACCGCCTAATATATCAGGGTATCGACAAGATAGCCTGCGGCGATAGCGACCAGGAAAACGTTCAGCGCAAAAGCAATAATCAGTTTCTTCTTGAACATCGAACTGAGAATGATCATCTCCGGGATACTTGCCCCGGCCCCGCCGATGATGAGCGCCAGCACCGTGCCCACCCCCATGCCTTTTCCAACGAGAGCGGCGCTGATGGGGATCACCGTTTCCGCCCGAATGTACATGGGCACACCAATCGCCGCCGCGATGGGAATGGACCAGGGGTTATCGGGGCCTGCCCATCTCACCACGACGTCTTGAGGGAAAAACCCGTAGATGAAAGCACCGATGGCGGCGCCGAGGAGCAGATACCAGAACACCCCCTTGAAGGTGTCTATCGCTGCGGCTGAGGCCCTTTTCAATTTATCCTTGAATGACGTCCGCTCCCAACCGGTTGCCCCGTTGTCCGTGGTGAAGTTGACCTCACAACATGACGCCAGCGTTGGTTTTCCTGTGGCCGTCGTTGGAGCTGTTGCACAGCAGCCGCCGGACGCAGGCAGGGTGGAAAAGTTTATCAAGGTTAAGGGCTCCTTACCGCTATCGGCAGCGCAACAACCGACGGCTACCGGCTGAATTAGCACCGGCGGAGCGACCGTATTTGCTTCCCCGGCGCAACAGGATGGCCGTATATCCACCAATGGTTTGACCTGATTTTGCATTCCGAGTTTTGACAGCAGGGCCGCTGCGGCCATGGAACCGAAAAAGGTGATAACTACATAAACCACTGTAACTTTATAGCCAAGGAGGGAGAGCAGCAGTGCGATAATGATCGGGTTCAGCACGGGCGAGGAAAAAAGAAAGGCCATTGTAGGGCCAAAAGGGACACCGCCCTTTAGCAATCCGGCCGTGATCGGAACGGTGGAACAGGAACAGAAAGGAGTGATGGCCCCCAGACCAGCCCCGAGGAGATATTGCACCCAAGTCAACTTGTTGGACAGAAAATCCCGGATGCGGGACGGAGGAAGATATTCCGTCAGGATTCCGATAAGAAAGGAAACGGCAACAAATATCAAGATAAGCTCTCCGGCAATCACCAGAAAAAATTTGCCGGCGGTAACAAAATTATTCATCTCAAACATTACACTTCCTCCTGAGTTCATCCTTTGACTTCTTGTTTCCCTGAGAAACGTATGTCCGCTTCTTCGTCGTCTGCCGGATGAATTTGTAATTTCAATGATGGTTGAGTCTTTCAACCGTTATCGGTTAGACGATTCTTTCGCTACTTGGTATAGTCTACTTCCAGTCGTTTATCACTGGCGGTCATTTGCCCCTGCGCAGCCTGAAGAAAAGCCCCAAGGCTGATGATGAGTATATCCCGCAAGACCGGGTCCATCGTCGCAAGAATCGTCTGCATCTCATTTGTGAGTTGGTCCTCTATTCGGTTCAGAAGCGCAACACCTGCTTCCGTCAAGGTCACACAACAGACCCGCCCATCTTTTTGATCCTCCTCGCGATGCGCCAGCCCCTTCTCTTCCAAGCGGTGGACAATGCGGGTAGCCCCGCTTTTTGTGACAACCGCTTTCTTTGCAATATCCTGCATAGTACAGATATTTTGATGCAATGCGGTATGAAGAGCACGAAATTCGCCATGGGAAATGTTTTCGCAGCATTCCCCGTCCAGGCTTTGCGTACCGAAAAAATACATAATATTTTCAATCATGCCGGCAAGCTGTCTGGCCTGTTCGTCCATCAACCCATCCTCCTTTCCATTCCCAAAATTCTTCGATGTGGTATCACGGAAATCTCTGGCAGCCTTTTTTCATTAATTGTTGATTTTGTCAACTATTAATTTGATAGAATATTTTTGCCGCCGCATTTTCAGTCCCATTACTTGTCGTAGCGTATTGTGGAAATATGTTTAAGCTGTCCATTAAAGGGATAGGATGGCATTTTTCGGTATGTGGATACATTTTATACGACTGGATACTTCCAAATGGATAGAATATATCCATATGGCTATTTATCTTTCCAGCGAATGGCTTTCGAATGAAGCATAAATACAACAAGATAAGTAGGTTATAAAATATCTCCGTCTTGGCATGTCTCTTGCTATATAGTCAGTAAATAATTTTATTGGAAAGGAGACAAGAACAATGAAGAAACTGATGACAGTAATGGCGGTGATCGCCATAGCGGCGGTCATGACATCATCACCGGCAGAGGCACGGCGTGGATGGGGAGGCGGTTATCCCGGCGGGGGTTATTATGACCTTGCTGCCGCGCCCGGTTTGAATCTGACGGCGGAGCAGACCGCAAAACTCACCTCCCTGCGGGAGAACCATCTGCGGGAAGTAAAACCCATGCAGGATCAGATGTACAGCAAAGCAGGCGAGTTGCGCCTTCTGTGGCTGCAGCAAACCACGGATCAACAGAAAATCCTGACCGTTCAGAAGGAAGTCCGGACCCTCCGGGATCAACTCACGGACAAGCAAACGGCCTACCGGCTGGAGGCAAACAAAATCCTTACCCCGGAACAGCTAACTAAAGTTCAAGCCTTCGGAGCGGGGCGAGGTTACGGTTACGCTAAAGGCATGAGAGGTCAGGGTGGTATGGGTACGGGACCTGGAATGGGCCAGGGCATGGGTATGAGGGGTTATTAAACATCATTGAGGGACAATTAAAGTTGTCCCATGAAAGGAGAAGACCTATGAAAAAAAATCTGATTGCTGGTTTGATGATCGTAATAGTGTTTCTTTTGACCACTTCTTTGGCCCTTGCCGGTCCGGGGAAGTGGGGCGGGCGCGGGAGCGGTGGCTGGGGTATGGGCACGCCCTACCAGGGGATGTACAACCCTGCCAATCTCGAAACTTTCTCAGGTGAAGTGATCGGCTTGGAACAGACGGTTCCCATGAAAAGGATGAACCAGGGGATCGCCCTCGTGGTCAAAACAGAGAAGGAAACAGTCACCGTCCACCTCGGGCCGAGCTGGTACATGGAACGCCTCGATGCGAAAATTGTCAAGGGCGATCAGGTGGAGGTCAAAGGGGTTCGCACCACATTTGCTGGTAAGCCCGTCATCATTGCCGCGGAAGTGAAGAAGGGCGATAACGTCCTCGTCCTCAGAGACGCCTCCGGTGTCCCTGTTTGGTCCGGCTGGGGCAAGAGAAGATAATCGGATTTAGGGGAAAGGGCGCTGCAAGCGGGCGTCGCCCTTTCTCCTAACCGGCCTCATATAGATGCCGGGAGCACAATGGATACCTTTACAAAACGGAAGGATTAACTGTAAAATGCTTCTAGAAAGGTAAACAACTTTGGAACACAACCACACCCATCAACATGAACCGCCGGCGTCGCTGAAGAGCCTGCTTTTCGCCATGGTGATCAACGGTGGGATCGTCGTCTTCGAGATGATTTTCGGCCTTCTTATCCAGAGCATGGCCCTGATCTCCGACGCTGTCCATAACCTGAGCGACATTGCCGCCATGGGTTTCAGCTATTGGGCGGAGCAGGTCGCCCTCCGCCCTGCGAATGAGGTAAAAACTTACGGTTATCGGAAAATCGAGTTTATCACCGCCTTTGTCAACAGCATTGTCCTGTCGGTGGTCATCGCCTTTGTCTTCTGGGAATCGCTCCTGCGACTGATGGCGCCGCCGGAAATCCCCGGTAGGGCGATGCTCTGGGTAGCCGTCGTGGCCTTTGTCGGCAACGGAGCGGCCACGCTGCTATTGCAGAAGATTTCGGCGCGGAACTTCAATATGAAAAGCGCCTGGCTCCATTCCCTTCAAGACGCCCTGTTTTCACTCGGAGTCATTATCGGTGCCCTGCTGATCACATTCTTCGGGTGGCGTCTTGTTGACCCCCTCATCTCGATGGCCATCTGCATCGTCATTGCCCGGGAAATCTATAAGATCGTCCGGCAGACGGTCAACGCCCTTATGGACGCCGTCCCGCCGGACATCGATTACGGGGAAGTCTGGAACGATCTGTTGGCGATCCCTTTCGTAGCGGAAGTGAACGATCTCCACATCTGGCAGACCGGCGCGGCCCAGAAGCTGCTGTCCGCCCATATCCGGATGACTGAGGAAGCATCAGACAGCGAAACGATCATCCGCACGGCCCAAGAGATGCTGGTCCACAAATACGGAATCAATCACACGACCCTCCAGATCTTGCCCGGCTCGGCCGGGGAAATGGAGCACTGCAACCACTGCAATTGAGGGAAGTCTATAAGACATGTCTTTGACCGTTTACATCGTGAGCGCCGTTTGTGTTTTTTTCTTCTCGGGCCTGTTGGCCATGGCCGGGCTGGGGGCCGCCTTTATTTTTGTGCCCCTGTTCTACTACTTGGGAGTGCCCCTGGCTGAGGCGGTACCGGCGGCGCTGCTGCTCAACGTTGTCAGCCTGATCTTTGCAACGGTGAATTATTATCGCGGTGGCCTGATCAACTGGCGGATCGGCCTGCCCATCCTGATCACAGCGGTCCTGCTGGCGCCCCTGGGCGCCCATACGACGCCCTTTGTGGACAAACGTCTTTTCCTCGGCATGTTCGCAGGTTTTTTGGTTTTCGCAGGCTTCATGATGCTCTTCTATAAGCCTGTGCTGCGGACAAAGCCGTTGAACCGCAGCGTCGAATCCGGCACCGGTGCGGCTGTCGGTGGCGTGGCCGGATTTCTCGGCGGCCTGCTCGGTGTGGGCGGCGGAAATTTCATCGTCCCCGTTCTCAACTGGCTCGGCATCGATGCCAAGGCCGCCGCCGGAACCACGGCGATGGTGGTAGTCTTCGCCTCTTTCTCGGGATTCCTCGGCCATGTCACCCTGGGGGGGCTGAGCCCCGTATTTCTCGGAATTATGGCTATTATGAGCGCCCTGGGTTCCATTTTCGGGTCGCAGATGATGAAGACCAGGATTTCGAGTTCACAATTGAAGAAAATCATCGGCGTGCTGCTCATGGTGATCGCCGCCAAGATGATTTTTGATATCATCAAATTAACTTAAAAGGAGGTATTGATTATGATGACGAAATATGTTCCCCCCGAATGGGCCTTCGAGTTTCACGGCCACCGCTGTCCCTTCATGCCCATCGGCTACCGGATGGGCAAACTGGCCCTGGATTACTGGGGCCTCAGACCGGAACCGGACCACGGGTTTTTCATCTTCCCGGAAATCGGCGAAGGACATCCCCAGGCCTGCATGATGGACGGCCTGCAGGCGGCGACCGGCGCCACTTATGGGAAGCTCCTGATGGTTAAAACCTTTTACGGCAAGCTGGCGGCAACGTTCTACCATCCAAAAGTGGGCGCCGTGCGCTATGCCCTGAAACCGGACTTTATCGACGCCATGGGGAAGTTTGAATTTTTCGTTTATCGGAAGAAGGGCGTCGAACCGTCTCAGATCCCGGAAACGGTCAGAGATGAAATTATCCAGTGGGTCTATGACCAACCAGACGATTTCCTTTTTAAGGTAGAGGCCAAGCCCGACTTCAAGTTCACGCCGGTCAAAGGGTCCTTCAACAAGGCAAAATGCAGCCTGTGCCAGGAATATGTTTTCGAGCGCTATGTCCGGATCAAGGACGGCCAGCCGGTCTGCATCCCCTGCTCTGGTTATGATGTGAAGAGTTAAGGAAGGGAGATACACAAAAATGTCATTGATTATTGCGGATAACATTCACAAGGATTACCAGGTGGGGGACGTCGTCGTCCACGCCTTGCAGGGCGTGGGGTTTGAAATAGAACCGGCATCCTTCGTCTCTTTCGTAGGGCCGTCGGGGAGCGGTAAAACAACCCTCCTGAACCTGATTGGCTGCCTCGACAAACCCTCGGCAGGGACCCTGACGGTGGCTGATACGGACATTGCCCGGCTGGATCGGAAAGAGAGCGCCGCTTTCCGGGGAAGCCATCTTGGCTTCATCTTTCAGGACTTCAACCTGCTCCCCGTTTTGACGGTCTATGAGAACATCGAATACCCCCTCCTGATGGTCCAGAACGTCCCCCCGGCGGAGCGGAAAGAACGAATCGAAAAGCTCCTCGCGGCGGTGGGCATGGCGGATCAGCAGGACAAATATCCCGATCAGATCTCCGGTGGACAGAAGCAGCGTGTTGCCATCGCAAGGGCGCTGGTGACACACCCAGAGCTGGTGCTAGCCGACGAACCGACGGCTAACCTCGATTCCCAGACGGCCTACGCCGTCATCAACCTCATGAAGCGGATGCGGGACGAGCTTGCGACCACCTTTATCTTTTCGACCCACGACCAGAAGATCGTCGGGGAGGCGGAGGTAATCTTCCGGCTGGAGGACGGGTCTATTGTCGCTAAAGAAATGAAAGGAGGGGCGAGCCATGAATAATCTCTTCAAGATCGCCGTCCGCAATCTGCTCCGGTACAAACGAAGGACCCTGCTTACTGCCTCACTGATTACCATCGGTGTCGTTTTTGTCCTCGTTTTCACCTCCGTCACCGGCTCCTTCAAGGCTATGATGATCGGACAGATCACCGACTCTATGCTGGGTCACCTCCAGATCCACCGGAAGGGGTACGTTGCCTCTATTGACAATCTGCCCCTTAATCTGAATATCAAACCGAGAGCCTATCAGAAGCTCACGGAGGCGCTCAAGGCGGCGCCGGAGATCGCGGCTTTTTCGCCCCGTCTCAAATTCGGCGGCATGTTCAGTAACTTTACGGAGACGACTAACATCCGCCTGAACGGCGTCTATCCCGAACGGGAATTCCAAACCGTTCCCCTTCTGACCTCCCGCATCTCCGAGGGTAAGAAAACCCTGAGCCGGGGTGAAATCATGATTCCTACCCTGTTGGCCAAGGGGTTGAAGGTCAAGCTGGGTGACGCCGTCGTCGTCGTGGCAACCAATGTAGATGGCTCCGTCAATGGCAAGCAGTTTGTTGTATCGGGTATCCTGGAGAGCGCCACCGGCCCCGGCGGCCGGGACGGTTATCTCCATATCGAGGACGCTGCCGAGGTTCTCCGCATGCCCGAGGCTGAGATCAGCGAAGTAGCCGTCCGGCTGAAGGATTTCAGCCGTCTCCCCGCCGCCGTCCGTCATCTGGAAGGGCAGCTTGCCGGAGAGGTCAACAAGGAAGGGCGTCCCATCTTCGAGGTCCACTCCTGGGAACAGCTCTCGCCCTTTTTCAACATCGCCCGGATGATCGATGTAATGACCTTTTTCATCAAGATCATGCTCATCGCCATTGTCCTCATCAGCATTATGAACGTCATGATCATGGCCGTCTATGAGCGGATCAGGGAGATCGGCACCATCGCCGCCATCGGGACCCTGCCCGGCAAGATCCTGTCCATGTTCGTCATCGAGGGGTTCTGCCTCGGCGTTTTAGGGGCGATTATCGGCGATATCATCGGGAGCGCCATTGTCCTGATCATCAACGTGATCGGAATCCGTTTCGACTTTGCCCAACAAAAGGATCTTCTCCTGACAACGACACTTGCTCCGTCCGATCTGCTGGTCATCTCGGCCATCGTCATTGTCGTCGCTGTGCTGGCCAGCCTGCAACCGGCCTTCAAGGCGTCTCGGATGGAGCCCATCGCGGCGCTGCGGCACGTCTAAAATTCTGTAATTTAGGGGACAGATTTAAAATCTGTCCCCGCTTAATAAGAAAGGGAGTTACCGGTATGCTCAAAACAATGATTTTTTTAATGACCTTCCTGATGGCCTTCCCCGCTTATGCCGTGGACGGTAAGAAGCTCCTGGAGCAGGTGGACCGGAACCTCAACCCCGAATCCTATGAAGCATATCGCAAGCTGATCAATATCGAACCCGACGGCAAGAAGAAAGAATTTACAATGTATTCCGTCAAGAAAGGGCAGGACAAGATCGCCGTCCTTTTTCTCGCCCCGGCCAGCGACAAGGGGAGAAGCACCCTCAGGCTCGGCGAAAACATGTGGCTCAATATCCCTAACATCGGCAAACCGATCCGGATCACCAGCCTCCAGTCCGTGGTAGGCGGCGTCTTCAACAATGCCGATATCATGAACCTCGATTATTCCGCAGAGTACGACGTTGAAGGCGTTTCGGAAGCCGCCGGGAATTACCTCCTCCTGCTGAAAGCCAAGACTAAAACCGTCGCCTATGACCGGTTGAAGATGTGGGTGGACAAAGGGAAGAAGCTGCCGGTAAAGGTCGAGTGCCTCACGGAGGCAAGCATGCTTATCAAGACCCTTTACTTTAAGGATCACAAGGATTTCGGCGGCGGGATCGTGCGGCCGGCAGTCATCGAAACGGACAGCCCTCTTTACAAGGGCTACAAATCCGTCATGATTTTCGCCAAGATCAAAAAGAGGGTGTTCAAGGATGAGGTATTCACCCTGACCTATATGCCCAATCTGGAGTCTCTGCGTTGACGGGCTGAAGAAGGTTATCGGAATTCCGATAACCTTCTTCAGCAAGGTACATATGAAAAGAAATGTAAACCTGTTTTTGATTCTCCTGCTGATATTTCCTGCCGCGGTCCTTGCCGAGGAATCCTACACCTTTGATGCCGGGGAGATCGAGAAGAAACCCTATCATTTCGGTGGTTATGTGGAGTTACGCCCCGTCCTGTACGTCTTGGACAGAGACGCCGCCCTCTATAAGCTCCAGTATTATCAGGACCCGCGCTCGACCTTCATTGAATGGAACGGCCGCTTCCAGTTGGAGGGGAGCTATGAAAAGGGCATCGGCAGCGTCTTTGTAAAAACAAATACGGACTTGCACTATTCAACATTTGCCAACGGCAACGAGCGGACGGCTATCTTCGACGGCTACGGAACCCTCAAACCGTCGCCTTCCTGGAAATTTGAGGTCGGCAAGAAAACCTTAAAATGGGGTAAGGGCTACGCTTGGACCCCGGTGAATTTCATTGACCGCCCCAAGGATCCCTATGACCCGGACCTGCCGATCGAAGGGTATATCATGGCGACGATGGATTACATCCGGAGTTTCGACGGTCCCCTGAAAACCTTCTCTTTTACTCCGGTTATTCTTCCCGTCTATGATCATATCAACGACGATTTCGGTGTTAACAACCGCATCAACGCCGCCGGGAAGGTTTACCTCCTCCTCTACGATACGGATCTGGACTTTATCTTTGCCGCCGACGGCAGCCGCACGACCCGCATGGGCATGGATTTTTCAAGAAATATTACGACGAGCTTCGAGATCCACGGCGAGCTGGCCTATATCAAGGATTATCAGCAGCCGTTCCTGGATAACGCCGGCATCCTCCAATCACGGACCCAGAACGTAGTCAGCGGCCTCATGGGGATCCGCCACCTGACCACCTTTGATCTGACGACGATCCTGGAATATTACCACAATGGCATGGGGTACAGCGCCGATGACATGAAAAATTACTACAACTACATCCGCCAGGGTTATAACCGCTACAACAGCACGGGGAATGCCCAGATGCTCAATGTTGCCCAGAACCTTGCCACGGGCGGGTACGGACGACTCAGCCCGATGGATGATTATCTGCAACTGCGCCTGAGTCAGAAAGAACCCTTTGATATTCTGTATTTCACTCCCGCCGTGACGGTTATGTTCAACCTGGACGATCAGAGTTACAACATCACGCCGGAACTACTCTACACGGGCATTACCAATCTGGAACTCCGCCTCCGGGCAGGTTTTATCCGGGGAAGCCGGGACACGGAATTTGGAGAAAAAACATATGATTACCGCTTTGAATTCCGGGCCGGGTACTACTTTTAATGCCGTTTATTGCCTTACCAGACAATTCTGATTTCGGCCTCCGTCATATTACTTTACAGCAATGTATAAAAATGATATGTCATGTTCGCAGGAGGTCGAACTATGAGTCCAATGGTCATCATGGTTATCGGTCTGGGCATTCTCGCTGTTGCCTCGGGGATGCTGGGTTTGGGCGTCGCCTTTGCCGCCGTGCCCTTTCTTGCTTTTTTTCTTCCCGATCTTATCCATCAGGTCCAACCTCTGAGCCTACTTCTGAACGGCATTACAGCCCTCTTTGCCGTTTTCGGTTTTGCACAGAGCGGTTATGTGGATTGGCGAAAGGCCATTATTCTGGCTGCTGTCACCACCCTGTCCGCCCCTTTCGGCGCCTGGCTGGTCCTTTATACGCCTGTCATGATCGTCTGGATTGCCTACCTCCTCTCGGTGATCTACCTCGCCTACCGACTCTTCCGGCCCGTCCGGGCCAGACCGGGAGAAGAGAATTTCAAGCTGGCCTTGATTCTGGCCGTTCCTATCTCCATTTTGAGCGGCCTTTTGGGCGTCGGTCCCGGTTTTCTCCTCATGCCGACCCTGATCCTGGTCGGGTTCGATCCCAAAAAGGCGGCGGGAATCAACGCCTTTGCCGTGACACCGCCCTCCTTTTCAGCCCTGATCCCACACCTGGCTACGGCCCGTTTTGACGTTTCCCTGACCATAGCTCTCCTCGTCACCGGCGCCGTCTGTTCCTTTCTCGGTGCCCGCCTGACCAGTCTCTACATCCCGAGCGGCCGGATCAAGCAGATCTTCGGCGTTCTCATCGTCCTCATGACCGCATACAAGATCTTCACTTTAATCTGATAGACTTAAGTAGGAAAAGCTTTGGAAAAGAAAATGTTTTGGGTAATAATTACGACCCTGACGATTGCCTTTGCCCTGACCTTGGGGGCTCAGGTCGGCGGTGGCGATATTGTCATGAAAAACACCTTCGGTGACGCCACCTTCAGCCAGGCCGGGAACAAGCCGGGGCAGCCCTTTGATATAAGCAAAATGAACCCCGGCATGGTGGGTAATTTCGGAATCAGCATCATCCGCCACGACATCAAATACGAAGATACCACCTTCTTTGCCGGATATCCGGCGAAGCGGAACTGGTGGCCCCTGGCGAGCGACATCTATCAGGAGATCATCCCTTCCATGGGTGACCAGTATCCCTATGCCGCCAAGGCCCTGTTTTTATACCACGGGGCGCCCAATTTTTCTCTGCCCGCGGGCCAGACCAACACGGAGGTGTTGATGGACCTGCAAAAGGTTCCCCTCTATTTCTGCACCGATGTCCTCGTGGGCGTTACCTCCCTGTATGCCGATTACATCTTCCCGGAACTAAATTACTTGGAGAAATGGGAGTTCCAGGGCAGTCATCCCAATATGCCGACCAAGGTTCAGCCCATCCGGCAACCCGTCATCGCCCCGTTGACGGAGACGGTCAAGGTCTTCGGCGAGGAGATGCCCTGCTGTTTCGAGGCGCTCCTCATGGCCTTGGCGGAGCGACTGGGGATGAAGGGGTATGGCAAGGACGGCTTTGGACCAAGGCAGGATTTCACCCGCTGGGATGACCTCTATATCCGCATGGTGGCCAATATCGCCACCGATGCCGGCGCGGCGGTTCCCGATGCGGATGATAAGGAAATCAAACTATTTCTGGATTCCCGGGCTCATCTGCCCAAAACGGTCTTTGATCCGGTCCGGTGGGAGAATATCTGCGGGGCGAACTGGCGGAAAGTGGTTTACCTCCTGAACCGGGGCGGCCGGTTCCAGGATTATAAGGATCAGTATAAAGGTGAACAGGCGGCGAATAAGTATGGAAAGTTGATCAATATCTATCAGGAGAAAACGGCCCAGACGAAAAACGCCTTCACGGGAGCACCAAATCCCGGCTATCCCCTCTACGTTCCCATCGTGACGAATCTGGGAAAGACCCCGGAAAAGGCCGGTCTGACCAAGGGTTACGGCCTGCGGATGATCACACAGAAGGATGTGACGCAGACCAAATCGCGGACCATCGTTGATTACTGGCTGGACGCTATCTATCCGGAAAACAGCATCCTCGTGAACCAGCGGGACGCCACCCGGCTGAAGGTCAAGACGGGTGACAAGGTCCGGATCTCTTCATCCACCAACCCGGACGGCGTCTGGACCGTTGGGGCTGGCGAAAAGAAGCCTATGATTGCCGCTGTCCAGGTGACGCCCTCCATCCAGCCCGGCGTGGTTACGTTCGCTCACGGTTACGGCCACTGGGCCACGGGGGCGACGGACACCGTCATTGACGGCAAGGTCATCAAGGGAGATCCGCGGCGGGGAGCGGGATTCAACGCCAACGCCGCCATGTGGGTGGATCCGGATCTGCGCAACACCTGCGTTATGGACCCCCTGGGCGGCAGCGCCTCCTTTTACGACACGATGGTAAGGCTAAACAAAATCTGACCGGTGAATTAGATGGATTGCCCTGGCGGGAATGGTCGGAAGACGACCGGAACGATCTTGCCAACGCCCTGGCGGGCATCCGCCGGAAGGCCGGCGAGCTTCTCGAGGAGAAAGGATCATGAAAAGGGCACGGGTTATTTTATCGACACTGTTTTCTCCCCCCATCTACTTAAAATCGAAACCTTGTTCTTCAAAAAGTTTCAGACAGGCATCTACAACATTAGCGTCGAAGGCAGAACCCCGCTGTTTTTTAATTTCCTCCAACGCCGCCGCCGTTCCCAGGGCGGCTCTGTACGGCCGGTGGCTGGCCATGGCTTCAACCGTGTCTGCAACGGCGATAATCCTGGATTCTAAAAATATTTCATCACCAGGAATCCCTAATGGATATCCTGAACCATCCATTCTTTCGTGGTGTTGATAAACCATATCAACGATAACTGGAATAAAATCAACCTTATTCAATATTTTATAACCTACCGTCGGATGTGATTTCATCATCGCGAATTCGATATCGTCCAATCGTGCCGGTTTTGTCAAGATTTCAGCGGGAATATATATTTTCCCTATATCGTGGATCAGGCTACCCATACGAATCAAGTCGATTCTCTCTTCCGATAAGCCCAATTCTCCGGCTATGGCCACGGCGAGCTGAGCTACGCGCCTTTGATGACCTGCCGTGTAGGGATCCCTTGATTCAACAATAATGGAAATAGCGTCAATGGTACTGCTCATGGCTGATTGAAGCTTTTCAAAGCTCCTTTTCAGCTCCATTTCCGATCTTCTGATGTCGGTCAGGTTTTTAAATGTTCCAACCACTCCGAGAAAATTGCCTTCGGAATCAAAATTTGGCGCCCCACTGATGCTGAAGTACCGCTCCGTACCATCCTTATGAAGAAGGATGCCTGTCTCTTCTTTAAGGGTTTGCTTCCGATCTCTGACTTGCTTGAAGGCTTTAATATATCTCGACACATCTTCTTTTCTGGCAAAATCCACAAAATATTTATCGATGACTTCCTCAGGTCGATATCCCAAAATAGTTTCAATTGCCGGGTTGGTATAGGTAAATTCCCCTTTGATACCCAGGGTATAAATGATATCGGGCGCATTTTCGCTGAGCGATCTGAACCGCACCTCGCTCTCCTTTATTTTCTGATAAACGATGGCGTTATTGATGCTGATGCCGATCTGCGTGGCAATGCCCATCAGCAGACTCATCTCCGTCTGGCTGAGAGGTTTCTTTGATTGCACATTATCCACAATCAGGATCCCCATAGGTTCCCCTTTATCAATAATAGGAACGCAGATAAAAGACTGGCTGCTCATGGCGCGGACGAAATCGAGACTTTTCGGTGAAAGATCATTCTCAATGTCAGAGACGTCATTGACCAAGATGGGTTTCTGTTTTCTGAAGGCCTCTACCGCCACGCCCTTTGACAGAGGATTATCAAGGTGAAATTTAATGTTCTTCAGGTAATCTTCATCTTTCGGGTTGTATCCGTAGCTGACCGTATAAACCAAGCGGTCCTTTTGCTTGTTGGCAAGCATGATCATACCCCGGTCGAAATCCAGTCCTTTTTCCAGTGATTCCATAATGGATACAATCAGTTTGTCAACATCCAGGATCATGGAGGCGGCCTGGCCGATCTCCTGGATCAGGAGGGCCTCATTATATCGTTTATTGATCTGGTCCAGGAGGCGGTCCGCCGCATCCCCCTGGTTCTGGATGTTGGCGAGCAAATCCTTTTTTTCCAGATATTCGACATACAGCGTCACGCCCATCGCTGTTATAATATACAATAACACCAGCGTGTCCCAATGAATGGGGTCAAGAATGCCCAAGGATATGACACAGAGAATAAAGCCTAAAATAAAAGAATAATTACGAATTCGTTTCCATACCGAGGTGCGTGTTTTTTCCCAGGCGATGATATAAAGGCAGCAGTCCCCGCCCTTATGGATACAGACGGGGTGTTCTATTTTAGCATAATTATTGGTGAAAAGTTTCGCCAAGGCCTCCAGTGCGCCAAGCCGGTTAAGGCACTGATAGGGCTTTTCAGCTACCCCCGGCTGCAATACGGTCTTCAGCTCGATCTTATCAGTCCCGATAGCTTTGGTCTTAAAGACTGCTCCCCGGCTGAGACGGGCGTTAATCTTTTCCAGAACACCATAAGCCGTGGCCGGATTAATGAACCCCATTACATACTGTCCCAAAGCCCCGGAGGCGCGCGAGGTGACGGAAAAGCGCCCTACTTTTCTTGAAATGTCATGATCTTGGGTCGTCTTCGCAAGTATTGTGTGAAAACGATCAACCTGCCTTTGAGTCAGCCAATGGCCCTCGTCATCCAGTTGATAGGTTTCAATATCCGCATAGTTTAAAAGGGGGGCGATATCGATATCCGGAAGGTTCTTCTTCAGATACTCCACGTAGTTCTTGAGGATGCGGCTGTTGTAAAGGGGAGTGTCATCCATCATTGCTTCAGATATTTCTTGATGAGAAAACGGATGAAGAATCTAAGCCGCAGTTTTGTATTTGCCATCATATATTCGCCATACTCTCTTCCATAATACACGTCCATGATCCATAAATTATATTGTTTTTCAAAAGGAACACCCTTCGCCTCCAAGTAAGTGGATGGATAAACGAGAAGTGGTATTTTGTCAATCGTATAAAGGCCGGCTAATTGGGAGATGGCAGACGATAGTACTTCCCAGGGCAATCCGGCCGCATCATTGACCAGGATCTTGATCCCGTTCAGAAAATCCGACAGGCTAAGGCCCGAATCCGATCGGTTGGCAATAAGCACCGCCTTTAACATCCCGTTTTTCTTCAGCGAGAAACTTTCACAATGTCTTGTCAGTCCGTGCCGGGCATACAGATGCGACAGGGATTCATTGTCTTTCTGCTCTTTGTCCAAACGTAAAACCTCCAGCAGGAGACCTCCGGAGGCATTCCGGTAAAAACGGTCTAATTCGCCGCTATCTGATGATATAAACGGTTCCAGCGACCACCCCGCCGGGAGCGGTTGACGGACGCCGGACGTAGGATAATTAAGGTAAGAAAAGAGATCGAGGGAACAGGCGCGCGGATTATTGAGATGCCTGGCAAAACCGCCAAAAAAATGATCGGGAAAACGGTTTTCGGGACGAAAATAAAACATCATATAGTCCATTCCAGCGGCAGGGAGACGATAGAGGCCATCAAAATAACGGATGATTTGTTTCAGGATGTAAAGACCGGGCCTCTTGTTATTCATAGGCTTTGCGGCAAGGTGGTGAACCATCCAGGTCCGCTTGTAGGATCGGACCATGGAGGCGTGTCCATAGATCCGACCGTTTCGCTGGTAGGTTACCTGGACGATTATTTCCGGATTATCACGATAGAGTCTCCGATAGGTTTCTTTCATGGGCTCCCGGTGCGCCTGGACCAGATCATATTTTTTCGGGTAAATAAACCCGCTCTCAAAGAGGAATTCCCATAACCGATCCACATCGACTTCATCGGCAATATGGGTGGCGGGATCAATGACATTCATGACGATATGACTCAGGCGATCATAGTTGACAACATCCATATCCAGGATGACAAAACCGTAACGGATATTCTTCTTTTTGTCTTCGCGACGGTAAAGGACCTGGGCCTTGCAGTGTATTTTCAAGGCCCCGGCATAGTTAATAGTCAGCTCGGGAATGATCATCCCTGCCATGAGGACATCCTCATCGGCCGATAGATAAACGGCGAAGCCCGAGGTTGAAAGATCATGCATATCCAGTTGGAGCTTATTTTTTGTCGCCGGATGGTCGAAGGTAATATTCGGCAGGGGTTTGATTTGGACACGGGGATTACGCAATTTCTTCTTAAGAAAACGGTTCATTTGAGTGGTTGTCGGGGCAAAAACAACCTCCCGCTCCTCCTGGCCCGCTGTCTGCCGGATACAGCGACAGGATGCCGAAAAAATCATCTGCCCATCCCGATAAAGATGGACGGTTGCCGGGCAGTCGGCATTAAACCAGCGAAAGGAGCCGGTTGTTTCAGGACTGACCTTAACAAGAAATGCCCAGGCGCTGAAATCCATCAGTTGACCCCGAGCCCAAAAACCGTTCTGCACAACTTCGGCGTCGATGCCCCGGCAAAGATAGCGCCTGGCCCGGCGCTGACCCAGGATATAACCCTTGTCGGGCAGGTGAATGGTGAAATGATCCTTTTGCACGTCCTGGAGCCGGGTCGGGACGAGAAACACCGAAAGTCCGTCCGTGAGGATGATATTCAAAATGCTGGCGTTTTCAGCAATGCGGCGGCTTTCCTCCGGCCAGCGGCAGGTCATCGAGCCATCACAGCAAGGGTCCGGATGGGCCTGGACGAGAATATCCTCCTTATACTGGTGGTGATGGAGATGCACATATACCATGCTATCGGCGAAGTGATGATGGTTCCACAGATTAATCAGATTTTTTTGTTTGATGGTCTTGCCGGGGTCGGGATTTCGGAGAAGATCCTGGTTGTGGAAATGCCGGGGGGTAGTCATTTCGTCGTGTTCAGCCAAGCCTTTACCCATTCTGAATATTTCCTGAACATTTTGATCCATACGGAAGCTCTCCGTGATTGATAAGGTTTTCCAATTTATCGCAGGCTATCTTACAAGAACAGGAAATCTACAAAGCCGCTGCTTCTGATGGATCTTAAATTTTCATCTGTTCTTCCGAATAAAGGTTAAAATTTCGGTTGCGATTTCCTCAGGCCTTTCAAACTGGATGGCATGGCCGCTTGCCAATGAAACCATCCGGTTCCGGTTTTCACCGGGGAAAAGATGACCAATGAAGTGCAGGACTTTATTGTTGTCCACAATTCGATCATGTTCCGCCATAATCGTCAGCACGGGAAGACGGTTCTGCCGCATGGCGAACCAGGAAAGTTCCTGAATTTCATTCATGATGCTTAAGGAATTAAGCGTTATCAGGGTGGTTTTAAGGTCATCTTTTTCAATGAAATCAAGCCATTCATCGACGAGGGTGAAATCGGACGCTTCCATGGGGATGGGGATGCAGGCATGGTTGCGTTCCGGTTTCAGTTTGAATTCGGAAATCATCCCCATCATGATTTTCTCGGCAATACTTAAGACAGACCTGAACCGCTCATTCCAGAAAAAGCCCGGCGCCAGTAAAATCAGGCTGGAGAGCATGTCTCCCTGTCTGGCCGCCGCGACAGCGGCGTATTGCGCGCCCTGGCTCCAGCCCGCGAGATGAACCCGCCGGAAAGATCCTTTCAGAAATTCAACCTGTTTTACTACATCATCAATAACGGAGGGAACCGAGCCCAGGTCTCCGCGCTGATCGTTTAAACCGCACCCCCGCCGGTCGGGGGCGACCACGGTTATGTCCGGCGACATGGACCGTAATTGCTTCGCCAGCGGCGCCTGCCAGCCGGAATGACTCATGCCCCCGTGTAGAATCATTACTACATCTTCCCCTTCGGTTTTACCCCAGAGTCGGTAATGAATTTTATACCCGTCGGGTGTTTCGAGAAAATGGGCGCCCGGTGCGCCGTCATCTATAATGAGGGGCATACGGCACTGCATCCCGAATCCGACGTGCCAGTTTTCGGCCGGGATGATCTGAAGTCCCTGAGCCGTCTTGAGGTAGTAGGGAGAACACAAATCCAGCAGACCCTGGCGGCCGAATTTCAACATCGGGTTCGCCGGTTCCCGTCCCACCAGATAGTCGCCAAATGCCCCCTCATGGGCAATAAGACTCTCTCCGGCAGCACCGGAGGCCACAAGCGCAGCCCTTGTGAGCAAAGAGGTTTCGCCCACATGGCATCCGATAATGATCGGCCAGCCCAGTTTTTTCAGCTCTTCAATCATTTCCAGGGCTCTGATAAGACCGCCCACCCTCGACACCTTGATATTCGCTATGAAGTCCCCTTCAATATTTCTGTAAAGCGACAAATCATCGAGGGTGCAAAGGCTTTCATCCAGAATAACAGGGAGCCCCGTAGCCCTGCTGAACCTGCTTATATCTTCGGAGTTTCTCGCCCTCACAGGTTCTTCCATGGCAAATGCCCGCCCGTCCCCCAGCATCATTGTATACTTTATAGCTTCGTCACAGCGATCCTTCCATAAATTATTGGCATCGAGACGAATACGTATGGGTTTGACATGATGTTGCGCAGATAATTCTTCAAGAATATCGAGTTTTTCAATATCTCGTTCCAGGTTGCCGCTTAACTTGATTTTAAAATCCGAAAATCCGCGGATCAGATACTGATCGACCAGCGTGGTATATTTCCATTTTTTGTCATTTCCCAGCACGGCAGTGTAGCGACCACAAAGTTTGCCGTCGTTCAGTCCCAGCAGTTTTTCAACAGTGCAACCCTTTTCCCGGGAAAGCAGGTCAAGTACCGCCATTTCTATGGCGCACCATGCCGATGGGTAGTTATCGATTTCTTTTTCATTTCTTTCTGCCCACTGTTTCAGGTCTTCCAGTGTTTCGATATTCACCTTGGCAGAAGAAAAATTTTCCTTTGTCCAGGTGACGCTCGCGTCAAGATCGTCGCCGGCCACATAGATTCGCGGACAACCCTCGCCATATCCCGTGTTTCCATTTCTTTTGGCTTGGACCCAGATGCTTTCTCCTTCGTTCCTGGTTGCCGCGGCATGACGGATGGTTGTTTTCAAATTCAACCGTAATGGTGCTGCTTCTATGCGTATGGTCTGCTTCGTCATTCGATTTTCTTCTCTATCCGTAGTTGTCGCTTATGATGCCCAACGTGACATTGGTTTTTTATTCGTTGTAGCTCTTGGATATGGGTCCGCAATAATTATTGACAAGAACTTCCTTTTTCACGGTGGGAGCATATGAAGAAAGATCTTGTGTGTCAAGATGATTTTGACCCCAATATATGGGGTGCGTTGCCGATCACGGTGGAAGTGATATATCGCGATTATCTTTATTAGAACTCCAGAAATTGCATCCCTGTTCCAATCTTAACCAACGGACGGCCTTCGTGTCCGGCCTTTTTCTTCTTACTTTACAGCGATGTACAAAAATGATAATCAGACCTTCAATACCTCGGGGAGAATTTCCGGAGGCGGATGAACGCAAGGGATGGAATGTCCGGTTTCTGAAAAGAAGCGAAAGGAGCGGCGAAGAATAAAAATGTGGGCAAGGGATATGCAAGTCATGAAAGGGGCCTGGGGGGTTCTTGTCGTCATTGCGGTCTTTGGATTTATTTCTGTGTCCCCCTTATTCGCCCAGAGCCCGGCTGCCCCGTTTCCGACTTACGGTGCGGGGGCGATTCAGGTGCGGTTGTACACGGACTATTTCTGTCCTCCCTGCCGGGCTATGGAACCGTCGGTGGAGCCGGTGTTACGGGATCTGTTGAAGAGAAAGATCATTACCCTGACCATGGTGGACGTCCCCTTTCGCCGTTACAGCCCCCTGTACGCCCAATACTTCCTGTACGCCCTGAAGATAAAAAACGGATTGGAACGTGCCCTCAAGGTCCGCAATATCCTCTTTGAAGCAGCGGCCAACACGCAGGCTACGACCAAGGAACAGCTCGAAGAAATATTTAAAAGCAAGGGAATTTCCTACGCGCTCTTTGAGCCTAAACCCGTCTTTAACCGGTACAACATCCTGATCAAGGAAGATAACATCCTCTCGACGCCGACTTGCGTAATTATCCGGGGCGGTAAGAAAGAAACCTTTGTCGGGGGCCAGGATATTCTTAATGCCCTCAATCATTTGCAGTAACGGGAGGCGACTTTTTTATATGACGGCAAAAATCATCAATCTGATTTTCCCGATCATCGGTATCGGGCTGATGATTTTCTATGATGTTTGCGATACCTCCTGCTCCGCTTTGCGGGGAACTTTCTGGGGCGTCGATCTTAAGTATGTCGGGATCCTCTTTATGTCGGCGCTCCTGGTGCTGAACCTGCCGTCCGTTTCCCGTCATGTGACCCCGGTCAGCCATTTACGGACCATGATGCTTTCCGGCGCCCTGGGCGGGGAATTTCTCCTCGTCCGCTTTCAGATGGCCCATGATACCTACTGTCTCTTTTGCCTGGCCTTTGGCTTGTGCGTCCTGATCCTTTTTGCCGCGAATATCCTGAAGATGAACAGGTATCTGGCGTTGGGTGCCTTCCTTGCCGGGCTCGGCGCCTTTGCCCTTTTCTTCAAGGGGTCGATGCTGCCGCTTTATTGAAAAATTTTCACATATACTCCTTCTGAACATTTGACCATGCCTCTTTTCACAAGGTGATCTCAAGATATTTTCTTGCCCCTTCGTTAAGATAGACCTTGGAACGGCTGAAGAGATAATTATAGGCAATATGGTCAAAGTGAAAATGTGTGTTGATCACCAAGTCAACATCTACAGAATCATTGACTTGCTTCATCAATTCGAGACCTGCGCCGGGATCGATGACAACCTTAACGCTGTCTTGAATCAGAAGCGAATTGCAGAAGGGGAAACGGCCTTTGTTCTGTCCTTGAATCCATTTAATCTTTCCGAAGTTTATACTTTCCATGATGTACCCCCATTTATGCTATTTGCGCCATTATGTTTTGCATACCAAGCATAATGGCGTTAAGAAAAATATTCATATGCTTTTTTGCTTGGTTTCCTGAAGATGTTTATTGACGGCTGATGAAAACTATGCAAAATTACAATCGAAAAGGGTGTAACCTGCGAGGTCATCCTGTTCGGGGGATTCGCTATGCGCGTGAGGGGCTGCACATCGTGTGATCAATAGTTACAGTAACTTAGGAGCTTCGGCATCTTCAGATTAAGGAGAGATCATGGTGCGTAAATATGGCAGGGAGATCTTGGTGATCCTCTTGTGTGTGGGGATGCTGACGGTTCCGGGGGCCACGGGATTTGCAAAAACATCGAAATCTCTGGCTGCCCATAGGCATTATGCGTCCGTTGGAGTAATCCGGGCGCCCCAGAAGCTCGTTCTGCGCTCTGCCTCGGCATTGGTGGAGGACCAGCGGACGGGTGAATTCCTGGTCCAGAAGCATGCGGCGGCGGTCGTGCCCATTGCCTCCATCACCAAGCTCATGACTGCCATGGTAGTACTGGATGCCCAAATGAACCTCCAGGAATCGCTCATTATCAAACCTGAAGACGTGGACACGCTGCGTCACAGCCGCTCCCGTCTGCCGGTGGGTGCCCGTATCACGCGCGAAGAGGCCCTGCTGCTGGCTTTAATGGCTTCCGAGAACCGCGCTGCCCACCTTCTGGGACGGACTTATCCGGGCGGTCTCGACGCCTTCGTTATGGCCATGAATGCCAAGGCCAAGTCACTGGGACTTGCCGAGACGCGCTTCGACGATCCTACCGGTCTCTCCAGCGGCAACGTCTCATCCGCCCGGAACCTGTCCCGGATGGTGAATGCCGCCTACAATTATCCTCTTATCCGTGAATTCACCACCCGCGACGAGGCCGTGATACATTCAGGACGCCGCACATTGGCATTCCATAACACAAATCGACTGGTCCGGAGCCCTCGCTGGCAGATCGGTCTCTCCAAAACAGGCTTCATTGATGAGGCAGGCCGATGTCTGGTGATGCAGGCCCATGTGGCCAAACGTCCCGTTTTGATTGTACTTCTCGATGCGCAGGGCAAACTGACCCGCTTCGGCGACGCCAACCGCATCAAACAGTGGATGGAGGGACCACCGCCGTCGCGGCGAACACGGAAAGGATAACCGGATACTTAGAGCTTGTCCGTAAATAATCCTTACCGGCTCGCATCCCATCTTCACGTCATCTTTCCCAGTGTCTCAATCGTAAAATCCTCGACGTAGCGCTGCTACGCCTGATGACGTTTATTATGCGAATATGACCAGCGCTCAAACTTGCGCGGTTTTGCCCTGGAAAAGTACCTGCGGTTATGTTATGAATCTGCCCGCTTTTAAAAAGGAATGTTGCCTTTAGAAAAGCATATATGAGTGCTGGAGAGCCCGTCATGCCTGGGGAAGACATCGCAAAACTGAAGATCGAAAAGTCGGAAAAGATCGTTAAGCCCAACCGATTCAAAAAGAAGCCCCTTGTCATCGCGGCTGTTATCCTGCTGCTTTTAGGAACGGCCGGCCTTTACTTTAGCGGCGTAATCGCCCCGGCCATATCCGTGGATGTAACGACCGTTTCCCAGGTTTACCCCTCTCAGTCCATATCTACATTGAACGCCAGCGGTTACATCGTCGCTCAACGGAAGGCCGCAGTGGCCTCCAAGGTGACTGGTTGCCTGGTGGCGCTGATGGTCGAGGAGGGAAGCAAGGTCAAGGAAGGGCAGGTGATTGCCCGGATGGAGAATGTGGATGTGACCGCAGCCAGAGACCAGGCGGCATCTAATCTGAATACGGTTCGGGCCACCCTTGAGCAGGCCAAGGCGGAAAGGGACATGGCCCTGCTGGAGTATACCCGTTATAAAAAACTGTTTGCCGGTAATTTCGTTGCCAAGGTCGATTACGATGTGGCCGAGACGCGGTACAAGCGGGCCGTCGAAGGGGTAAAGGGGGGGGAAGCCTCCGTAAGGGCCGGGATGGCCGCCTTGCGGAACGCCGAAGCGTCTCTCGACTACACCCTGGTCCGGGCCCCCTTTGATGCCGTCGTCTTGACCAAAAATGCCGATGTCGGCGACATCGTCACCCCCATGGGCTCTGCGGCCAACGCGAAGGCCGCCGTCGTTACCATTGCCGACATGAAATCCCTCCAAGTCGAAGCCGATGTCTCGGAGACCAGCATTGCCTCCCTCCGGGTCGGTCAGCCCTGCGACATCCAGATAGACGCTCTTCCGAACATGCGGTTTCAGGGGGAGGTCTATACGATCGTGCCCACCGTTGACCGCAGCAAGGCCACCGTCCTGGTCAAGGTTCGCTTTCTCGACAAGGACCCCCGCATGCTGCCGGACATGAGCGCCAAGGTTTCCTTTCTTTCCCGGCGGCTCGCTCCCGAGGAGCTGAAACCTCGCCTTGCCGTCAACCAATCCGCCTTGATCAGCAGGGGTAATAAGACGTTTGTATTTCTCCTGCAAGAGAACCGGGTCAAGGAAACCCCTGTACAGGTTGGCTCCAAACTGGGAGATATGACAGAGGTCGTCTCCGGGCTCAAGCCGGGAGACCGGGCTGTCATAAAGCCGTCGCAAGGATTGAAGGATGGATCAAGGATCAAAGTCGCCGAACGATAAGCAGAACATCGTAGAGATAAGGCATCTCTACAAGTCCTATCGCCGGGGAAGCCTCGTCGTCCCGGTCTTGCACGATATTACCTTCGACATCGCCGCCGGGGAATTCCTGGCCCTTATGGGTCCCTCCGGTTCGGGGAAAACGACCCTTCTGAACCTCCTTGCCGGCATCGACAAGGCAGATGAGGGAAGCATACGGGTGGGCGATTTGGATATCACTACCTTCTCGGAAACGGAACTCGCCCATTGGCGGGCCAATCACGTCGGTTTCATCTTTCAGTTCTACAACCTGATCCCGGTCCTGAAGGCGATTGAGAACGTGGAACTGCCCCTTCATTTGACCTCCCTGTCCAAAAGAGAAAGGCGGGAGCATAGCGAGACGGCTCTGCGCATGGTTGGGCTGGAACACCGGATGGATCATTATCCCAAGGAGTTGTCCGGCGGTGAGCAGCAGCGGGTGGCCATTGCCCGCGCCATTGTCACCGATCCCACCATCCTTGTCGCCGATGAGCCGACAGGCGATCTCGACCGCGTGTCGGCGGAGGAAATCCTGGCGATGATGGAACGCCTCAACTCGGAAATGGGAAAGACCATCATCATGGTGACCCATGACCCGCGGGCGGCGCAGCGCGCCAAGATCCTCCGGCATCTGGAAAAGGGATACCTAAACGATTCACCGAAGAGCGGCCATGACGATTCTCAAGATACTCTTTAGAAATGCCTTTCATAACAAGCTCCGCAGCGGCCTGACGATCCTGGGCATCGCCGTGGCCATTCTGGCCTTCGGCCTCTTGCGGACGGTGGTAAGTTCCTGGTACGCTGGCGTCGAAGCCGCTTCGGCGTCCCGTCTCGTTACCAGAAACGCCATCTCCATCATTTTTCCGCTGCCTCTCTCTTATAATGAAAAGATCCGCCAGCTCGAGGGCGTGAAGATGGTGTCGTACGGCAACTGGTTCGGCGGTATTTACATCGACGAAAAAAACTTCTTTCCCAACTTCTGCGTAGAGCCACGGACCTATCTCGAAATCTATCCGGAATTCGTGCTCAGCCCCGCGGAAAAAAAGGCGTTTATTGCCGACAGGAAAGGTTTTGTGGCCGGCAGGAAGCTGGCGGCGAAGTACGGCTGGAAGATCGGCGATACGGTCACCCTGAAAGGTACCATCTATCCGGGAAACTGGGATTTCGTCCTCCGGGGCATCTATAAAGGCCGGGATGATACGACGGATGAAACGCAGTTTTATTTCCATTGGGATTACCTGAATGAAACGATCAAAAAGTCGTCCGCCCAGCGGGCCGATCAGGTAGGATTCTATATGATTGCCGTTACCAGGCCCGACCTGGCTGCGGAAGTGGCTCTGGCGGTGGACAAAACCTTTAAAAACTCCCTGGCCGAGACATTGACGGAGACGGAGAAGGCCTTTAATCAAGGATTTATCGCCATGAGTGGCGCCATCGTCACGGCCATCCAGATGGTATCCTTCGTTGTCATCATCATTATCATGGCCGTTGTCGCTAATACCATGGCTATGACCACCCGGGAGCGGATCGGCGATTATGCGATCATGAAAACCCTGGGATTCGGCAGCCGGGAGATCACGGTGCTGATCTTCGGGGAATCCCTCGTAATTACCCTGACCGGCTGCTTCACCGGCATGATCCTCACGTATCCCGCGGCGGCGGCCTTCGGCCAAGCACTCGCGAACTTTTTCCCCGTCTTCATCGTTTCCCCGGATACTCTTTATCTGGATGTCTTGGCGGCCGTCCTCATCGGCTGCCTGGCAGCGGTTATCCCGACCCGTCAGGCGATCCGCATCGGCATCGCCGATGGGTTGCGGAGGATCGGCTGATGGCGGTTCCCTTTTCCTACAGTTTGCGAAACCTCTGGAAGCGAAGGCTGACGACGATCCTGACGGTTTCCGGCATGGCCCTCGTCGTCTTCGTATTCGCCGCCATCCTGATGATGGCCGAGGGCCTGGAGAAGACCCTCGTGGAGACCGGTTCTTATGACAATGCGGTGGTGTTCCGCAAAGGTTCCACATCGGAGGTCATGAGCAGCATCGAACGCAATCAGACTTCCATTGTGGAAATGCTTCCCCAGGTAGCCATTGACCAGCATGGCCGACGCCTCCTGGCCAAAGAGGCGGTGGTCCTCATTGCCCTGCAAAAGCGGGGCGATGAGAAGGCAGCGAGCCATTCCAACGTCGTGGTCCGCGGCGTGGAGGAAAATTCCATACCCTTGCGGCCCCAGGTAAAGCTGGTCTCGGGCCGCATGTTCAGAATGGGCTCCTCGGAGATTATCGTGGGAAACAGCATCGCCAAAGGATTCAAAGGGGTCGGGCTTCAGGGAACCCTAAACTGGGGGATGAGGACCTGGACCGTAGTGGGCGTTTTCGATGCCGGCAATACGGGATTCAGTTCGGAGATATGGGGCGATGTGGATCAGGTGATGCAGGCCTTCCGGCGTCCCGTTTATTCAGCGGTTATTTTCAAATTGCAGAGCCCCGGGGATTTTCCGGCGGCCAAAAGGGCGATTGAAACAGACCCGCGGCTGACCCTCGAGGCCAAGCGGGAAACGAGGTACTATCTTGACCAGTCGGAGATGATGGCCAAGTTTCTGAGAATCCTCGGCCTGTCGCTGACCGTTATCTTTTCTATCGGGGCGGTCATTGGGGCCATGATCACCATGTATTCCGCCGTCGCCAACCGGATCGGGGAGATCGGAACGATGAGGGCTCTGGGTTTCCGCCGTCGGAACATCCTGGCAGCGTTTCTCGCGGAGTCGCTGCTCCTCGGACTCATCGGCGGCGCCGTGGGACTTTTCTGCGCCTCCTTCATGCAGTTCATCACCGTTTCTACGGTGAATTTTCAGACCTTTTCGGAGTTGGCGTTCAAATTCACCCTTACCGGGCCCATTGTCCTGCAGGCCATGGTCTTTTCCCTCGTCATGGGGCTAATCGGCGGATTGCTGCCGGCTTTCCGCGCCTCGCGCATGAATATAGTCGAAGCCCTGCGAGCGGCATAAGTGGAGATGATTTACGGCCAGCGCTTGGCCAACCTGGAGGATATCAAAATGCCGGACAATCTCATGGTTGCCGATGAACCGGAACTGGACCGGCTGGGATTGGCCTTGTTCAGAAATGTCGTCCACGACCTCCACCAGGCGGAGATCTCCGGGACGACCTATATTTGGTTCAAGATGGAATAGGGTATCATTCCGTTTCTAAATCAAAGCGTTATCTTCGTTGGCTTCGTCATCGGCTCCTCGACGTATTTCCATATACGCCTGCGTCGCCTCTTCCTTGCCGCCTTGATTCCATCTTTGATTTAGAAACGGAATCAGGTCCGATAAGAGCTGACTAGAATCGTTTTCTTTTTTTTGTTGCGAAGGAGAACTCCCTGGCTTTTGAAAATCCTTTATTTCCTTTTTCCTTGCTGTATTTCCGGTCGGCATACTCGATATGGACCCGGCGGTTTTTGAAACTCACTTTTTTGAATGCCGCGATTAGAGCCGCCGCCTGTCCCGCATCCGTTTCAAAGAAAGAGCAGCTTTTCATAACATCAACATTTAAAATACGAAGTTCCGCCACTTTTGCCGTTTCCACGAGGTATGTCTTAAGGCTTTTCGGCGTGAATCTTTCCATGAGCCCCATATTGACAAACAGACGGGCGACGCCGGAGGCGCCTTCTCTTTTTTTCAATTCGACGTTGATGTCGGGGGCATCCCGATAATAGCTCAAAAAGCGGTTAAACTCGGCAGAGACAAAGCGCTGGATTATTTCTTCCTTGCCGATTCCTTGCAGCTGTTCATAGATCGCCGGCAAAAAGGCTTCGATTTCCTGATGCTGAATCTCGGTATTCTTCACCCTATCGACAAGATGATAGAGTTGTTTTTCACAGACTTCACTGCCCGTGGGGATTTTTACGGCCGCAAATTTCTTTCCTATCTGTTTTTCAATCTGCCTGATCTTAAAAATTTCCTTTAAATTGACAATAACAATGGAAATTCCCGATTTGCCGGCCCTGCCCGTGCGTCCGCTCCGATGCGTGTAGTATTCGACGTCGTCGGGGAGGTTATAGTTGATGATATGGGTCAAATCCGTCACATCGATTCCCCTGGCTGCAACGTCGGTCGCCACGAGCATTTGCAGATTTCTGCTCCGGAAGCGGTTCATGACGCTGTCCCGCTGGGGCTGAGAAAGGTCGCCGTGCAAGGCGTCGGCATTATAGCCATCTTTTATGAGGGCATCGGCAATTTCCTGTGTTTCTATTTTTGTCCGGCAAAAAATGATCGCATATATGTCGGGATAATAATCGGCAATCCTTTTCAATGCCACATATCGGTCCTTCGCATGGACGACATAGTACTGATGGTGAACATTTTCCGCCCCCGTATTTCTGGCGCCCACCGTAATCGCGACGGGGTTTTTCATATAGCTCTGGGCGATACATTCAATTTCTTTGGCCATGGTCGCTGAAAACAACAAAACCCTTTTAGCGTGGGGAGTACCGGACAATATGGCATTCAAATCTTCCTTGAATCCCATGTTCAGCATTTCATCCGCTTCATCCAGGACCAGCCAGCTGATGGCGGAAACATCAACCTTTTTCCGCTTCAGCATATCGAGCATTCTGCCGGGAGTGGCCACAACTATCTGCGCGCCCGCGGCAATCTGCCTGATTTGGGTCAAAATACTGGCGCCCCCGTAAATGGGCACAATATTCAAACCCTCCACATGTTTGGCAAAGTGGCTTAGATCGTCGGTGATCTGCATACAGAGTTCTCGGGTGGGGGCCAGGATCAGGGCCTGTGTTTTCGATGAAAATTGATCGACCTTTTGAATAATGGGTATGCCGAACGCGGCCGTCTTACCTGTTCCCGTGTGCGCCAGAGCGACCAGGTCCCTTGTCTCTTGCAACAGAAAAGGGATTACCTCTTCCTGAACGGGCATCGGAGTCTCGAATCCCATTTCCGTGATGGCCATTAAAATTCTTTTGTCTACGCGTAATTCTTTGAATGTCATTGCTTTTTTATCCGATCATTTGTTGGTTTCAGGAGAGTGCAGTAACGGTAATGCAGGAGTCAACCCGGATACTACGGGGGTGCACAGGACAGATATATGGACTCGCCAAGTATCCCTCTATACACTTAGTCAACGGAGAATGCAAATATTTATACATATTTGCCTAAACGAAGGGTCTTTTTATCTTGACGCACAGTCGCAATCTTTCTTATACTCTTTACCAAAAGAAATCTTACCAAATGTTGGCCTATTGAGAAACAGGCCTACCCTGAAAGGCACACCCATGAATGGGAATAACCGCTCAAACATCAAACCAGGCGCCCATGTGAAGATCGTCCAGAAGCAGGATCAACTAAGCGGGAAACTGTCTGAAGGGATCGTCAAGGATGTTCTCACAAAATCGCCCACTCACCCCCACGGGATCAAGGTACGCCTGCAAAGCGGCATCGTCGGCAGGGTCAAAGAAATTATGGATGCCTGAAAATGAAGATATATGTCGACGCGGACGGATTTCCCAGTGCGGTCAAAGGACTACTGATCAGGGCCGCCATACGCTTGCATGTGCCCCTGGTTTTTGTGGCCAATAAAAAGTCGAAACATGAATCTTCAGTCATTATTTCCAGCATCATCGTCCCCGAAGGACCTGATATTGCCGATGATCGCATTGTTGAGCTGGCACAGCCGGGAGACCTGGTGATTACGGCCGACATCCCCCTTGCCGACCGGGTGGTTGCCAAGGGCGCCTTTGCCCTCGACTATCGGGGCAAGCTCTATACGGAAGACAACATCAAAGACCGGCTCGCATTGCGCGACCTGCTGTATGAGCTGAGAGACGGCGGCATGGTGACGGGAGGTCCCGCGACGTTCAGCAAAAAGGACTGCCATACCTTTATCAACCAACTGGACAGCTTTTTGATAAGACAATTGAAAAGCGAGAACCCTCAAAAGTAATTTTCCCCCTCCCTCTACTCAATGATTGGCGGATTTTGGAAAGTATGCAAGATTACAACATTACTAAACATGTCGGAAAGTCAGGCAACAGGACGATGAAGGTTGATTTATGAACTTTACACGAATCACTATTAATCACTCCCAAATGAATGGAATGCCTTGTATCCGCGGCTTGAGGATTCCCGTGTCTACGATTGTCGCTATGATGATAGCGGAAGGAATGAGCGATGCAGAAATCCTGGCAGCCTATCCTGACCTTGAAAAGGGTGATATCGCAGAATCCCTGCGGTATGCTGCGGAAGCGCTCCGCGAACTTGAATTACCGCTGGTAATGCAGGCATGAAATTTTTGATTGATAATGCCTTGTCTCCATTTTAAAAGATAGCCTTGAAAAAGGTTGTGTCGTTGTTTTTGATCAAAGCAGAATTCGTATCCGTAACCTGCCGATAAGCGGTTGATGATGTCTTGCTGAAACAAAGCATCCGGTAATTTTGTCAGTCATACTTTGTTACTAATAAGCTCATTCTGCAACTTCGCACCAGAATGACGTTTATTAGTAATCTACGATGAAATTGAAAGTTCGGGGTGCGAATGTTTCAAGAGGCAGCCCACCTTTATCATGGACTGAAAATACACTGTCAAGCCCTCCCATCTTCAATCTGCGTTCAATATGCCTGGTCGGAAATCTGGTTCCCACGTTCAGAGATGTTATTTATAATCATTATATTTGTTTGATCCCATTGAACAAAATCTTGCAGAAATTGTCAGTTAATTCATCAGTTGATAAATTTTTCCCGAATAACAGGGTTGGCATACTGAGATGTTCTATTCCAGCCATGATTGTTTGCATGATAACCCAACTGGAGATATCGTTTCGAATCTCCCCCTCCCTGACACCTTCTTCAATGATTTCGTTTATGAACTTAGTGTATCTCTTAACGGCCTCATAAGTTTCAGTTTGGAAGTATCCAGGATGGCTTCTCACTTCCAACAGTAAAATCTTCGCAAAAACGAGGTCATTTTGATATAGATAGATATGTTCCCAAATAATTTTTCTTAATTTATTTAGAGGTCCTCTCAGGCCTCTTAATTGGAACGATATATTCTTAACGTAATCGTCAACGAAATAAAATAGAACACTATGAAGTAAATCACGCTTACTTCCGAAATATTTGTATATAAGGGATTCATTGACCCCGGAGATTTCAGCTATTTCGGCAGTTGTTAACGTATTGAATTCCTTTTGTCTTAAAAGGAATATGATAGCATCGACAATCTTTTTGCCACCTGGCGTCAACTGGTCTTTTTCAGGTTGTCCTATTCTTGTAGTTTTCTTATTTCTAGGTATTGCCATAGTGAAACCTTTATATTTTCTCAAATGTCACTGCATTCTTTATTCCCTTGTCCGCAGTGAAGTTAGTGTCTGCGACGCTTTGATTTTGAAGGCCTCTCCGATGCAGGAATTGCGGTCCTTTTGCACTTCTATTTTTTACCATGCACAAGGTCCGAATCCAGCAAGTGTTACTTTTAGACCATTCTTCAATGCTTTCAAAATTGAGTAGAGAAAGTTAGTTACGGCCATCGCTGCATCCTCTTTTGCAAATGTTCATTTTAGCAACTTCGTATAGAAGATATTTAAATTATTATCACCAACACAGGACCTCCGCAATATTTTTTTATAAAGAAAAAAAATCAATGACCTAAAGAAATACAGTAACACTTACATTATTCTCTCGTTCGCTGTAAACTATTATTTAATCTAATGATATTAATGTATTAAAGCAATTATGGACGTGTTTTCTATATCTTTGGAAAGCGAATTAGCTACTCAAGCTCTTTGCACTTCTTTTAGTCGAGAATCTATCACAACATAATGTATTTATAAAGTATTATCTGAAAGTAAAAAATGCTTGACAAGAATATGCGAGGCGGTGTATGGGGCATTCCAGAACAGGAAAGTAAGTATTACATTATATGGAGGTGGAGAATGAAGGTTAAGGATTGTATAGCAATAATTACCGGGGGTGCCTCAGGATTGGGTGAAGCCTGCGTCCGTAATGTTATAGCTGGTGGCGGGCGGGCTGCAATCTTCGATCTACAGGCAGATCGGGCAGAGCAAATTGTTTCCGAAATGGGCTCAAGTGTCATCTTCGCGAACACGGATATAACGAGCGAGGAGAGTGTTCAGAACGCCGTTGCGAAAACAATGGCAGCTTTTGGAGGGATCAATGTGCTCATTAACTGCGCCGGTGTGGGGGATCCCGCAAAGCTCCTGTCTAAAAGAGGGCCCATGCCGCTCACATTATTTAATCGTGTGATGCAGATAAATCTGGTGGGTACTTTTAATGTCATACGCCTTGCAGTCGAGCAGATGGTAAAGAATGTTCCCAATGAAGATGGCGAGAAAGGCGTGATCATCAATACGGCCTCGGTTGCAGCGTTTGACGGACAAGTTGGTCAGCCGGCTTATAGCGCTTCGAAGGCTGGAGTGGTCGGGATGACCCTACCACTTGCAAGAGAATGCGCAGAATATGGAATACGAGTGATGACAATTGCACCAGGGCTATTCAATACACCAATGCTGTCAATTCTGCCTGAGGCGGCGCGGGAAGCGCTGGGAAAGATGATTCCCTTTCCGTCGCGATTGGGCAATCCCTTGGAATATGCAAAGCTGACCGAACATATCATAGAAAATCCAATGCTGAACGGTGAAGTGATACGCCTTGATGGCGCCATCCGGATGGCGGCGAAATAATTAATTATTTATAACGATAATAGAAGGAGAGTGGAAATGGAAAGAAAAGAAAGTATGGATGATATTGTTATTGTAAGCGCTGTTAGAACACCTTTTGGTCAGTATGGTGGAGTTATGCGGGATATACCAAGTATTGACCTAGCGGTCATCGTAATGAAAGAGGTAATTCGGCGTGCGGGAGTCAAGCCGGAAGAAGTGGATGAGATTAATTACGGCAGTGTTATTTTAGCCGAGTTGGCACTGGAAACGGATGTGCCTGCCCGTCAAGCAAGTCTTATTGCAGGATTTCCACCGGAAAATATTTCTTTAACTATGGATAAAGCTTGCTGTTCCTCTATGACTGCTCTCCGCATGTGCGTTCGTGCAATTAAACTACAAGAGGCCCAGATATCAATGGCGGTAGGATCAGAGAATATGTCCCGCACTCCACATCTCGTCACCGGTATGAGGTGGGGAACAAGATTAGGTCCAGGGACAATGATCGATTGTCTCTTTGAGTTAGGATATACGAGAAAAGGTTTCAATCCAGTAGCCAAAGATGCAGGTGAGGTTGCCATTGAACACGGTGTGACACGTGCAATGCAGGATGCTTGGGCCGTTCGCAGCCAGGAGTTATGTGCAAAAGCTTATCGCGAAGAAAAATTTAAAGAGGAGATGATCCCCGTTACTATTCCACAGAAAAAGGGTAATCCGATTGTTATACTAATGGACGAATCTCCACGAGAAACAAGTATTGAAGCGCTGGCTAAGCTAAAAACTGTTTATGGAAGCCCAACGGTAACAGCAGGAAATGCACCACCCTTGAGTTCGGGTTCCAGCGCAGTACTTATCATGACCAGAAAGATAGCCGCGGAGAAAGGTTTGAAACCGTTAGCGACAATTATTTCCAGTGTACCTGCTGCAACTGATCCTCGCGGGATCGCTACAATCCCGGCATATTCGATTCAGAAAGCGCTCAAAGTGGCAGGCATTACTATTGATGACATCAGCCTCATTGAAATTAACGAAGCTTTTGCAGCCATGCCTCTTGTTTCCACAAAAATTCTTGCCGGCGGTAATGACAAAAAATGGAAGGAGCTTCAGGATAAAACTAACGTAAATGGCGGCGCGATCGCTATCGGGCATCCGGTGGGAGCAACAGCCGGAAGACTCATAATGACGCTGGCCCATGAGTTGAGAAGGCGTGGTGGTGGATACGGCGTTGCCTCCATCTGCGGTGGTCTTGCCCAGGGCGAGGCAGTCATCCTTAAAGTTTAACGCATCGGATGCAGGCATATCCATAATTTTCTAAAAGTCAGGCTAATCTGACTGTTACCATAGTCGAGAATACGCTCCAAAAAAGAGCCTATAGTAAGGAGAAAGGAGGATAAGATGGACTATCACACAATCCTTTATGAAAAAAAGGGAGATATCGGCACCATTACCTTGAACCGGCCAAAGAGCATGAATGCCCTCAACAGTCAGCTATTAAGAGAGTTAGACGACGTGTTAACAAACATCGATCGAGATGACGAAGTTAAAGTTGTCACCCTTACCGGCAGCGAAAAGTATTTTGCAGCAGGTGCGGATATTACAGAAATCGCCAACATTAATACACCGGTGGATGCTCACCGCTTCCTAAAGGAAGCTCAGGCTGTCTTCAACAAGATTGAAGACCTTGAAAAACCGGTAATCGCAGTTATCAGTGGCCTGGCGCTAGGCGGTGGTTGTGAACTTATCCTTGCTTGCGATCTGAGAATCGCCGCGGATAATGCAACTTTCGGGCAGCCGGAAATAAAAATCGGCGTTATCCCCGGGGCGGGTGGAACCCAAAGGCTCCCACGAATCATTGGTGTGACCAAAGCCAAAGAGCTTCTTTACACGGGAGATTTTATAGATGCCCAAGAGGCCTATCGAATCGGGCTCGTGAACAAGGTTGTGCCCTTAGCTTCCTTGATGGAAGAGGCCATGAAAATGGCCATGAAAATTGCCCGCCAGCCGGGCTTCGCCCTAAAAGTTACAAAGTTTGCTGTCAACGGCGGTCTCAATATGGATATCAAATCGGCCATGGCTTACGAGGCTCGTTGCTTTGAGATTCTCTTTTCAACGGAGGATCAGAGGGAAGGGATAAAGGCCTTTGTTGAAAAGAGAAAACCGGTCTTCAAGGATAAATGATAGTCCCGTGCGAAGAGGACAGACTCACCTTTCACGGCTTTATGAGGAGGTAAAGTATGAGCAGACCATTGTTCAAGGAAGAGCATGACATCTTTCGTGACGCCTTTAAGAAATTTATTGCAAAAGAGGTTATTCCCTATCTTGAGGAGTGGGAACAGGCCGGGATTGTGTCCAGGGAAGCATGGAAAAAAATGGGCATGAACGGATTTCTTTGCCCTTGGCTTGATGAGAAATACGGTGGTTCCGGCGTAGGCTTTGAGTATTCCGTCGTCATCAATGAGGAACTTGCATATATCGGCTGTCCGGGGCTCACAGCAGGGTTACATAGCGACATCATCGTTCCCTACATCAATAGTTTTGGCAATGATGAACAGAAGATGAAGTGGCTTCCTGGTTGTGCTTCAGGTGATATTGTTACGGCCATTGCCATGACAGAACCCGGCACGGGCTCCGATCTGGCAGCGGTCCGGACTACTGCTGTGAAAGATAGAGGGGAATATGTGATTAATGGCCCGAAGACATTCATTTCAAATGGGATTCATTGTGATCTGGTGATTGTTGTGGCCAAGACAGATCCCAAAGCAAATCCTCCATCCAAGGGCATCAGCCTGATCTGTGTTGAAAACGAAACACCAGGTTTTTCAAAGGGAAGAAAGCTAGAAAAAATGGGATTTCACAGCCAGGATACAGCTGAACTCAACTTTGAAGACTGCCGGGTGCCTGTATCCAATCTCCTGGGAGAGGAGGGGAAAGGCTTCTATTACCTGATGCAGAAACTGCAAGGCGAGAGGCTTGTTGTGAGTATCATGGCGCAGTCTATGTCTGAGGCCATGCTTGATATGACCATCAAATATTGTAAGGAAAGAACAATATTTGGAAAACCGATCAGTTCCTTCCAACATAACACTTTCAAAATTGTGGAGATGGCCACTGAAATTGAATTGGGAAGATCTTTTTTAAATTCTCTCATCGAAGATCATTGCGAGGGGAAGGATATTATTAAAAAGGTTTCCATGGCGAAGGCCTGGATTCCCGAAATGGCTAACCGCGTGGCTTACCACTGCGTTCAACTTCATGGTGGATATGGCTATATGGAAGAATATCCCATCTGTCGCTTTGCAAGAGACGTTCGCGTCACCCCTATTTTTGCCGGCACAACGGAAGTAATGAAAGTTATCGTGGGCAGGATGATGGGATTATAGCGTTTATTGGGAGAATTTGAGGACTGCGCGCTATGTTGAAATTATCATAAAACCATGCTTACTGAAAAAAAGGAGGATACTATGGAACCAAAAGCAACAGGAACGATGGCTGTGGGAAGACTTCTAAAAAATGCTGCAACCAGGTATCGTGATAAGGAGGCTCTGTATTGTTTAGCCTCAGGGCGCAGATTCTCATATTTGGAGCTTAACGAAAGAACGAATCGCCTCGCTAGCGGGCTACTGGGTTTGGGCTTGAAAAAGGGTGAAATGGTGGCGTTTCTCTTGACAAACCGTTCTGAAATTATTGAAACATTTTTTGCAATTGGGAAAACGGGATTGGTGGGGCTTCCCCTGAATTACCGTTTGATTGCGAAAGAGATCGTTCAGATGATGACGCTTACCGATGCAAAAGTACTGATCTTCGAAGATACCTTTGCTAAGGTTGCCGAGTATGTGCACCAGCAACTGCCTAAAGTTAAAACATATATAGGGATTGGTCAAGGAATCCCTGAATTTGCCTTAGATTATGATAAGTTAATTTCAAGCTCATCCCCCAATGAACCAACTGTAGAGATCCGAGAAGAGGATGATTACTACATGAACCTCACTTCCGGGACAACAGGGCTGCCAAAGTCCTACATGTTAACCCATTACAATAATGCCGGGGTAATTATCGACATGAGCATGATGTTCAAAGTAACAGAGGATGACGTGGTAATGACGGTTTTCCCGATGTTTGGAAGGGTAGGATATGCATGGATGGGTTCAGCGATATACAATGGCGCAAAGCACGTTATAATGAACTTTGAACCGAAAAAAGCCCTCGAAATAATTCAGTCCGAAAAAGTCACGATATCAAATTGGGTTCCCCCTATGGCGACTTTTGTACTCTCTGTTCCGGAATTAAACAAGTTCGACCTGAGTTCCTTACGTGCCCTTGTATTCGCGGGTGCCGCTTTTCCAACTCCCCTCCAGGAGCAGGTACGAAAGCAGATCTGCCCAAATATCTATGAATACTATGGCCTTCAGGAAACGGCAATTATCATTAATGGGAGCATAAAAGATAAAATAAAAAATCCGGCTTCCATCGGAAAGGTATCGCCATGGGCTGAGGTGCGCATCGTCGATTCATCCGGAGAGGACGTTTCAACAGGTACCGTTGGGGAAGTCATTGCCAGAGCTTTGACCGGAACGACATCGTATTATAAAAATGAGGAGATGACCAAAAAGACCTTCATAAACGGATGGTGTCATACAGGAGATCTTGGACATTTTGATGATGAGGGGTATTTTTATATCTCCGGAAGGATCAAAGACATGATTGTCACCGGTGGCCAGAACGTACTTTCTGCAGAGGTTGAAAATGTTTTAATTGCTCATCCGGCCGTGGCAGACTGCACCGTTATTGGATTACCGGATGAAAAGTGGGGGGAAGCTGTCACTGCGATAATTGTCAGGAAATCCGGGGTTGAGGTAACAGAGAAAGACATTATAGCATTCTGCAAAGAAGAAATGGCGGGATTCAAGATTCCTAAGAAGATTATCTGGTACGAGGGGCAAATTCCCCGAACACCTACGGGAAAGGTGACAAAGTACGTCCTCATTGAGAAATACTCGAAACAATAGAAGTTTATCGTTATCTTCTACCAAGGGATGAGGCCTATGGTCTCATCCCTTGTGTATCAAGCGGATTGAAAGAGATCTTTGAATTTATACCCGAAGATTATTTTCCCTTAATGCTTTTGGGTGATATCGGAGGGAGAAACGAGGCATGAAAAGAATTCTTGGTATTGTTGGATCACCACGCGATCTCGGGAATTGCGAGATCATGGTTAAAGAAATCAGCCGGAACATCACTGAGAACCACGAGCTTCTACTACTTCGGCTATCCGAATTCAATATCCTCCCCTGCAAAGGACGATATTCATGCCTTTTTGAGGAAAATCGCTGCATTCGGGATGACGATTTCTATAAAATATTAAACTCTATTTTAGCTTCAGATGCCTTAATTGTGGCAGCTCCCACATATGTCTTTTCGGTAAATTCATCACTAAAGCGCTTCACTGACAGCAAGAAGAGAATACCACCTCACGCTTAAAAATCTGCACGTTTCGATTCGTTATCATTGATCCGGACCGACCACCCGACCTCTCGCTTTTAGAAAGAAAGGAAGTCCAGGATGAACAATATTTTGTTGCCGCTTTCATTTCTCTATTAACAGGTTTTCAGAAAAATGGATTCGGCGATAAAACTGTTTACAACTTTGACCAAGTCGCGACGTGCCGCGAAACAAATCAACGAATACGAGGTCCAAAATCTTCTTATCCCATCACATCCTTCAAAATCCAAGCATATCCCGCTTGTCTCCGATTAGTATTACTCCTTACATAGGTTTCTGCCGCCATTAATTATTAATCTCCGCCGGCCTTGCGGTGAAATGATCGTGATCCTATGAACTGACAGAGAAAAATGATCAAGAATACTTGACATGGACGGTATTACTAAGTAATATATCGCCACAACCCGCAGGAGTGCAGCCATGAAAAAAAAAGAAGGAATCATCACCTTCAAGGTCAATGGTGACATGTTAGAGGTCATCAAAAGCATACCAAACCGCTCGGAGTTCATCCGGGCGGCGATCATGACGGCCCTCGAGAGCGCTTGTCCCCTTTGTAACGGGACAGGTCTCCTGACGCCAAAACAAAAGGAGCACTGGAAGAGCTTTGCCCAGCACCACGCCGTCAAGCGCTGTGAAGATTGCGATGAACTCTTCATCGAGTGTGGGAAAGCAGATTAAATGTGACGGATTATGGAGAATCTATGCTTGGCAAAGGGTTGCATATGAAAAAAAGTCTGGTCTTTTTAATTATTATTGTTCCCATGCTGGTTTGTTCCCAACTGGCTTGGGGACAGGGCGAAAAGGCAAAAATTCCCGTATTTGTGAGCATTCTTCCCCAAGCCTATTTTCTCGAACGCATCGGCGGGTCTCACGTCGATGTCGAGGTCCTCATCGGGGCCGGGCAGTCGCCTCACAGCTACGAACCGACGCCGAAACAGATGGCAAAACTCGCCACAGCCAGGGCCTATTTCAGCATCGGTGTGCCCGTGGAAAAGGGGGCCTTGAGAAAAATCAGGCAGTCCCAGAAGCAGCTCGTAATCGTGGAGACCCAGCAGGGAATCACTTACCGCTATCTTGCCGGCCATGATCACGGCCATGGCGACAGCCACGGTAAAGACCATAGCATAAAGGGCCACGTAACATATGTCCCTGCCAAAGCAGGCCAAAAAACGCCGGACCCCCATATCTGGATGGCGCCGAAGCTCGTCAAGGTCCAGGCCCGGAATATCTATGAGGCCCTGAGCCGCCTGGACCCCGCTCACAAACAGGAATATGCGGTAAATCTGCGCGCCTTTGATGCGGATCTGGACCGGGTGGATGCCAGGATTTCCCGTTCTCTTGCCCCGCTCAGGGGGAGGAAGATGTATGTCTTTCATCCGGCCTTCGGATATTTTGCCGACGCCTACGGGCTTATTCAGGTCCCCATCGAAATCGAAGGCAAGGAGCCGGGGGCCAGGCAATTATCCAAGCTCATCGACCGGGCGAAGAAGGACAGGATTAAGGTCATGTTTGTACAACCGCAGTTCTCGGCAAGGAGCGCCGAGGCGGTAGCGAAAGCCATCGGAGGCGTCGTGGTTCCCATTGATCCCCTGGCCAGGGATTATCTGGCCAATCTCGACAAGATCGCTGCTGCCGTAGAGCAGGGGCTCCGTTGAAGAAAATATGAAGCAAAATACCCTTGTAAGCTTTCAGAATGTCACCTTTTCCTATGACGGGGCGCCCGTTCTGGAAGAGGTAAGTTTCACGATTCAGGAACGGACCTTCATCTCCATTGTCGGTCCCAATGCCGGCGGGAAGACGACGCTGCTGAAGCTTATGTTAGGGCTTCTCAAGCCTTCCCGGGGAACCATCGAGATCTTCGGACAGCCCCCCGAAAAGGCGCGCCCCCGGATCGGCTATATGCCCCAATACGTTCAGTTCGATCCCAACTTTCCCGTGACCGTTTTAGACGTCGTCCTCATGGGCCGTCTCGGTAACGGCATGCGCCTCGGTCCCTACGGGAAAACCGACAAGGCGATCGCCCTCGAAGCCCTGCATAAACTGGAGATGGACAAGGCAAGGAATCGTCCCTTCATGGCCCTGTCCGGCGGGCAACGCCAGCGGGTGCTCATCGCCCGCGCCCTGACCGCGGAACCGGAGCTGCTCCTGTTGGACGAACCGACGGCCAATGTGGACATGGCGGTGGAAACAGAGCTTTTTGAGCTCCTCCACGCCATGAGCGAAACCATCACGGTTGTCGTCGTCAGCCACGATCTGGGATTTGTTTCCCAGTATGTGCAGAGTGTGGTGTGCGTCAATCGCCGGGTGATGATGCATCCCACGACCGCCGTTACGGGCGAGGTGATCAGCGCCCTCTACGGAGCGGACGTTCGCATGGTGCGGCATAATCACGGCGTTTAAGGGAGCTAGAGGATAAAATGGGCGCTTTTCTTACGGATCTGCCACGGTATCCCTTTCTCCAGTACGCCCTCCTCACCGGTCTGCTTGTGAGCGTCGCCTGCGGGATCATCGGCAGCTATGTCGTTACCAGGCGCATCACCTATATTGCCGGGAGTATCGCCCACACCGTCCTGGGCGGTCTCGGCGCCGCCCGCTATTGCCAGACGGTCTATCAATGGGAGTGGTTTCACCCCCTTTACGGTGCGGTCCTGGCCGCCCTCGTCTCGGCGGTGATCATCGGTGTGGTGAGCATGCGGGCGCGGCAGCGGGAGGATACGGTCATCGGCTCCCTGTGGGCCGTCGGCATGGCCGCCGGCATCCTCTTCATCTACAAGACCCCCGGTTACAACGAAGACCTCATGAGCTATCTCTTCGGAAGCATCCTCATGGTCTCCCCCCAGGACCTCTGGATGATCGCCGGTCTCGATGTCCTGGTCGTGATCGTCGGCATCCTCTTCTACAACCAGTTCCTCGCCCTGTGCTTCGATGAGGAATTCGCCCGGCTCCGGGGTGTTCATGTAGAATTGTATTACCTGTTGCTCCTCTGCCTCACGGCCCTGACGGTGGTCCTCCTCGTCACCGTCGTCGGCATCGTCATGGTCATTGCCCTCCTCACTCTGCCCGCCGCCGTGGCCGGCGAGCTGACGAAAAGACTATGGCACATGATGGCCCTCTCCACGGTGCTGACCGCCCTATTTACCACGGCCGGCCTGGCGGTGAGCTATGGCCCGGACCTCCCCGCCGGGGCGACCACCATCATCATCGCCGGGATCACTTATCTCCTCGTTGTGTCAGGATTAAGGCTCTTCAGAGTACGGCGTTAACAACATCCCTTTCATATTTTAAACCCTTTCACAGATATTGTCACCCTTGTCTTCAAAATACGGTTGACAATGTCCGTACTATTTGTTAGACCGGCCCCCACCGTTCAGAACGGTAAATAAATGACAGCCGGATTATATCCTTAGATGAAAACTGATATGGAAACAAACAGGCAGTTGGAAGCGGATGACCTGAAATATATCTGGCATCCCTTTACTCAGATGCAGGAATACGGACGGGAGACGCCTCTCGTTATCGCCGCGGGGGAAGGTTGCCTACTCCGGGACACCTACGGAAATGAATATATTGACGGTGTCTCCTCCCTCTGGACCAATGTGCACGGCCACCGGAAGCAGGAACTGGATGCCGCCCTCATGGAACAACTGGGCATGATCGCCCATTCCACCCTCCTCGGCCTCTCCAGCATCCCCGCCATCCGGTGCGCGAAAAAACTCATTGAAATCGCACCAAAGGGTTTGACCAGGGTCTTCTATTCGGACGACGGCTCGACGTCCGTCGAGATCGCCGTCAAGATGGCCTTTCAATACCATCAGCAGGCAGGCCGGGGCGATCCCCGCAAGACCAAATTCATTACCCTCAAAAACGCTTACCACGGCGACACTATCGGCTCCGTAAGCGTGGGGGGGATCGATCTTTTCCATGCCGCCTACAAACCCCTTCTCTTCCCTACGTTTCCGGTGGAATCCCCGTACTGTTACCGCTGCCCATTCGGAAAGGACCGTCAAACCTGCGATTACGAGTGTTTCCGTAATCTGGAGGAGACCGTAGTCAGGCACGCCCATGAAACGGCCGCCTTTGTCATCGAACCCCTCGTGCAGGGCGCCGCGGGCATCCTGCTCCAGCCCCCCGGTTATCTGAAGAGAGTCCGGGAACTGTGCACGGAACACAGGATCTTCATGATTGCCGATGAAGTGGCCGTGGGTTTCGGCAAGACCGGCAAGATGTTTGCCTGCGATCAGGAGGGAGTCACTCCGGACATCATGGCCGTCGCCAAGGGGATTGCCGGGGGATACCTGCCCCTGGCTGCGACCCTGGCCACGGAAGAGGTCTATGAGGGTTTTCTGGGTAAATTCGAGGAGTTCAGGACCTTTTTCCACGGTCATACCTTTACCGGGAATCCCTTGGCCTGCGCCGTTGCCCTTGTCAGTATGGAGCTTTTTGAAAAGGAAGGAATCCTGGCCGGCCTTCAGGAAAAGATCGCCCGTTTCACCCGGGATCTCGAACCTTTCGCTTCCCTGCCCCATGTGGGCGAGGTCCGTCAGCGGGGGATTATGGTGGGGATCGAGCTCGTGGCGGACAAGGAAACGAAGGCTTCCTATGCCCCGCAGGAGCGGATCGGCCACCGGGTGATCAAGGAGGCGCGGAAGCATGGCGTGATCATCCGGCCCCTTGGCGACGTCATCGTCCTGATGCCGCCCCTTGCCATCACGGCGGATCAGTTGGACCGGCTCTGCGCGGTTGTTTACCAGTCCATACGGATGGTTACGGAAGGGCAGACCCCGTCATGACCTCACCGGCGACTGGCAATAAAGATATGTTCGCAGGGACGTTCTTCTTTGACCCTGCCGACCGGATTTACGCCGACCATTTCCCGGGGAATCCCGTCGTTCCGGGCAGCCTGATCGTTCATGCCTTTCTCGAGGCGGCAGGAAAGCTCGGTTTGGACTTCCCCTGCCGCCAACTGGAGAATTTCGGTTTTCGGGAATTCGTGACCCCCGGCGAATATCCCTTTAGCCTGGAGGTCCTTGCGGACCGGCTCATCTGCCGCCTGTATGGAGGAGGCAAAACCCTGGTCACGGGAACAATCAGAAAATGATCCTCAGTTTTCACGGTAAAAAAGCCCTTGTTTTGGGCGGCAGTTGCGATCTGGCCCTCACCCTGGCTGTCGCCATGATGGAAACGGGAATATTCCCCCTCCTGACCTTCCGCAGTGAAGAAGGTCGGGAAAAGATCGCCGCACGGCTGTCGCCCTTGGGGGGAAGTTATGGCGCCTGTTATCTCGACTTCGGCGATCGCGACTCTCTGGCCTCCCTCCTTGCCCAAGGGGGCGGCGATATTGATTATGTCGTGGATTTTGCCCAGGGGGATTTTGAGGGATACGTGGCTGCCGCCGATGAGGCGCGAGTTTATCAATATTTCAATGATAATGTCTCCTTTCGGGCGGAGCTGTTGAAAAAGGTTGCGAGGATCATGCTGAAACGGAAAAAAGGGCGATTCGTCTTCATCTCCTCCGTCGCCGCCGGTAGAACCAACCCCGGGCAGGGGTTCTACGCTGCTGCGAAATTGGCTTCCGAGGCCCTTTACAGAAATCTCGGTCTGGAATTGGGAAGAAAGGGAATCACCGCGGTCACCCTGCGCCCCGGCTATATTCGGGCGGGACGGGGGAAGGCTTACCTTGATGCTCACGGGGAAGACGCTTTGCGTTTGGTGCCCACCGGGAGATTCCTAACCGGGAACGAAGTGGCGGAGGTCATTCTTTTCCTGCTTTCCGAGAGCGCCGCGGGTTTCAACGCCACGGAATTGACCATGGACAGCGGGCAGACGGCCTACAAATAAACCATAGGGAAACTAAAATGGATATCTTAGAAGAAATCACAAAGATAATCGCAGAGATCCTTGATATCGAAGGACGGGAAATCACGCCGGAAACTTACCTGATCCGGGAATTGGGAGCGGAGTCCATAGACCTGCTTGAGCTTTCCGTGGCGATTAATGCGCGGTTTCAAATCGAAGTCAATGACGACGAACTCTTCCTCCGCACCATGAGGTTCCATCTCCGGACGGCGGCGGCGGAGGGAAAAGACGCCGTCGGTTATCTGGCGGGAAAATATCCCGCCCTCACCGTCGCCAGGGTAGCGGAAATCCTGGCGGATATGGGAGGAGGGCCGGTCCTCCGGGTGAAGGATATCATTAGCTACATCGCCCGGCACGGCCAAAAATAAAAACATGCCTGATCTTGACGACTTATTAACGGGCCGGCGCAGTATCAGAAGATACACCCCGGCCGCCCCCCCCGAAGCCTGGCTGGAGAGCATGATCCTGTCGGCGATGTGGGCTCCTTCCCCCCGGAACAGCCAGCCCGTAAGGTTTATCCGCATCGAGTCCCCCGAAACAAGGCGCCGGCTTCAGGAGGCAATGCTTTGCGGCAGGGAGCGGTTTTTAGATAAAGCCGCCGCTTGCGGCCGGCCCAAGCGGCTGAGGAATTGGATCAACGCCTATTGGCGCTATTCGGAGTTCATTTTACAAGCCCCGGTGCTTTTCGCCGTCGGCACGATCACCCCGGAGGGGAGCTTTTCCAGTCACCTTCGTCAGGCGGGAATCATCAACGGCGACAAGCGAGACGATACGGATCTGGACATATCCGTCGGTCTGGCTCTGCAAGGATTTCTGCTCAAGGGCCGGGAGCTTGGCTTGGGGACTTGCATTCTCACGGCGCCCTTGGCCTTTATAGAGGATACGGGCAATATCTTCGGGACAAAGGATATCGGGATCAAGTGTTTTGTCACCGCCGGCTTCCCTGATGAAAGCCCGGCAGTCCCCGCAAGAAATCCTGTCGCCGATATTTACCGCCGGATCTGAGCATGGCAAGAAGGGTCGTAATCACCTCCGTAAGCGTTATCTCTTCCTTAGGAGTGAGCCCCGCAGAGATCGTTGCGCATATCCGGCAGGACCGGACGGCCTTTGCCAGGTCGCCGGTTGATGAAGACATCGTCGTCTGCCCGGTCCGGAAATTCGACGTGAGAGATTATACGGGTCCCTGCAAGGAGCGGCGCTATCTCAACCGGGGGGCGCAGTTCAGCGTGGCTGCCGCCCTGAGGGCCGTTAAAGACGCCGGCATCAGTCAGGATGCACTGCGGAAGGCGGGGCTTTTCGTCGGTGCCGGGCCAAATCTCGATATCGGGGGGGAGATCCCCAACATCCGGGGCGGCGTGATGGACAGGCAAGATCTGATGGCCCTGTGGATACTCAGGTTTCTACCGAACACCGCCGCTGCTGTCACAGCCGACCTGTTGGGCATCCACGGCGAGAATCTTACCGTCGGCGGCGCCTGTGCCGCGTCCTTGCAGGCTATGGGCGAGGCATTCCGTAAGATTAAAGACGGGTATCTCGACGTTGCCCTGACCGGCGGCGGCGATTCTCGCCTGCATTCCGGCGGTATCCTGGCCTATAAAAAAGCCCAGGCCCTTTCCCGCCACGCCGGCGCCGACGGTGCGAGCCGTCCTTTTGATGAAGAGAGAGCCGGTTTTGTCCCCGGTGAAGGAGGGGCTTTCTTCCTCCTCGAAGAACTGGAACACGCCCGGCGTCGGGACGGCCGTATCCATGGGGAGATTTGCGGTTTCGGCAGCACCTTCGGCGGCGGCGGACTGACGGCCCCCGATCCGGAGGGAAAGCACGAAGAAGAAGCGGTCCGTAAGGCCATGGCCGAAGCGTCCCTGGAGCCGTCACAAATAGATGTCGTTTCTGCCCACGGCACGGGGACACAGCTCAATGACCGGATGGAAGCCGATCTCATCGAGCGCATCTTCCGTGGCGGCAACACCGCGCCGTTCCCCGGGGGCGGCGACAAGCCATCCGTCATCGCTCTCAAATCATGGATCGGTCACATCGCTGCCGCCTGCGGGGTTGTAGAACTGGCCGTCGCCTTGGCCTGCCTGGCGGATAATTACCTGCCTCCCATTAGAAATCTGCACAAACCCTGCCGTCCCGATCTCAATTTTGTCCGGGAAGGGACAACTTGCGCTCCCCGGACGCTGCTCATGGAAAACTTCGGTTTCGGCGGCCAGAACTGCGCCCTCGTGGTAAAATATGGAGAGCCAAGGTGAGCATAACCATCAACATCAACACCGGGCTTCCCGGTTTCGTCCTCCTGGACCGGCTCCAGGCGGCAGCGGCGGGCAACATTGCCGGGAACAGGCATTTTGCCGTCCCGCCATCCCTTGCCCTGGTTATTGAGAGCCTTGCCCAATTAGGGGCTTATCATGTGCGCTATCTCACCAATTTCGAGAAACACGCCTTTCTCCTGAAGATCAAGAGTTGCCGCCTACCGGCAAGCCCAATGCCGGCGGGAATCTACACTCTCTCCGGAGAATTGCAGGGCCGCAGCGCCGCCGCCTTCACCCATCTCCTGCGGGCGAAAGCGGCGGATCAAACCATCCTGGAGGGCGTATTTTTGTTTGCCGTGGTGGATTATGATTCCACCTTCAAAAAGGAAATCTTGCAGAAACATTACCGGAGGGTCTTCTCATGTTTGCAGAAAGATATCGGAATAGACTGCTAAGCCAAAAGCAGGCTGGACTTTATCGCATGCCGCCGGAAGTGGCGGGAAAAGAGGGGAAGCACCTTCTATTCGATGGCCGGAAGGTATTGAACTTTGCCTCCAATGATTACCTGGGCCTCAGTACCTCGGACGAACTCCGCCGGCTGGTGTCGGAAAACTTCCGGCGCTACAGCACCTCTTCCTCATCATCACGGCTTGTTTCCGGAAACTATGCCGTGATAAACCAGGCGGAAAGGGCCTATGCCGACTTCTTCGGTTACGAGGAGGCCCTCTTTTTCCCGAGTGGCTATCAGGCAAACCTTGGCGTCCTTTCCACGCTCTTCGAAAAAGGCGATACGATTATCTTCGACAAGCACATCCATGCGAGCAGCGTCAAGGGAATGGTCCTGAGCGGCGCCGAATTCCGGGGCTACAACCATAACTCCATGGTCCATCTCCGTAAGAGACTGGAAAAGGGGAGGGTGGGCGGTGCCGCCGTCCTCACGGAATCGCTATTCAGCATGGACGGAGATTTTCTGGATGTCCGCGGTTTTGGAAGCCTCAAGAGGGAATACGGATTCTTCAGTATTGTCGATGAGGCCCACGCCTTCGGCGCCCTGGGCGACAAGGGACGGGGCCTGGGCGGGGAGGTCGCCGATGTCGCCGTCGGGACCTTCGGCAAGGCGTTCGGTCTCTTCGGGGCCTTTGTCTTGCTTCCCGGGGCCTTGAAGGAATATCTCTTCAACTTCTCTTCGCCCCTGATCTATACCACTACCCTCCCGGAGGCCCATGCGGCATCGGCCCTCGACCTCCTGGAGATAATCGGCCGGTGCGACGACGGGAGAGCGAATCTCCGGGAAGTTAGTCGTCTAATGCGGGAAGGATTGCGGCGCGAGGGATTTCATGTGTCCGGAGACGCCCATATCATTGCCTTGACCATCGGCGAGGAAAACAAAGCCGCCGAGGTCTCCAAGGACCTCCTCGGGGAGGATATTTTCGTCCTTCCCGCCCGCTACCCCACCGTACCCATCGGGAAGGCCATCCTCCGGATCAGCATGACGGCCTTGCATACGGAGGAAGATGTCAGCTATTTTATTGACGGGGTAAAAAAAATATATGGAAAACAAAATGACGTCCGTTAAGCTATTTGTTGCGGGGACCGACACCGGCGTCGGTAAAACGGTCCTGTCGCTCCTGCTCATGCAGTTCTTCTCCGAGCGGGGATTTTCACCCTTCTATCTCAAACCGGCGCAGACGGGATGCCGCGATCCCTACGACCGGGACAGCGACGCCCGGTTCATTTACAGCCATGTAAAGGCCTTGACGGGACAAGACCCGGGCGATTCCGTGGTCTATTGCCTGAAAAACCCCAAGGCCCCCTATTTCGCTGCCCGCGACGAGGCAAGGGAGATTGATTTTGCAAAAATCCAGGCCGTCGTGGAGGCAAAAAGCGCCGTTTACTCGCCGTTGATCATCGAAGGGGCCGGGGGACTCTTCGTCCCGGTCACGGAAAAGCTCATGGTCATCGACATGATCCAAATGACCGGGGCAAGCCCGATCATCGCCGCCCGAGCGGGCTTGGGGACCATCAACCATACCCTGCTCACCGTTGACGCCCTGCGCCGCCGGGGGATGGAAACGGCAGGGATCGTCCTGCTCGATGGGGGGGAGGAAGGCACTCCCCCGAATATGATCGCGGAAAACATCGAGGCCATAGAAAAGAACTCGGGGATTAAGGTAGGAGGAGTCATCGGCAAGATCGACGATTTTTCCAACCCACCCCGGCACTGCTACCGCCCCCTGGGAAAGATATTTGCCGCGCTGAGCTGATGGATGTTCACCGGCAATGGCCTTGTTAATACCATCAAGCGTGGATCAATTTAATGATTGACTATAAAACCACGACCCTGAACCCGACATCGCCACAACGGTTCTTCATTGGACCCCAGTCACGACCAGCGGAACGGCAGCCTTCGCCATGGCTGTTGTTACATCCGCCACGCATCATGTGGCATATCCCCGACGGAGTTATAATTGAATCAGCATCCCAGACACCGCCATCAGTGGGGGCGCCATCGTAAGTATAGTGCAGCCCATCCTGACACCACTCCACCACGTTGCCATGCATGTCATACAATCCCCAAGCATTGGGTTTTTTCTGGCCTACGGGATATGTGTAATCGTCACTATTGGCAGTAAACCAGGCATATTCAGTAAGCTTGCTGCAGTCTGGATCGTCTCCGAAACAAAAGCGGGTAGTCGATCCAGCTCGACAAGCATATTCCCACTCCGCCTCGCCGGGCAAGCGAACATTTTTACCGGTCAATGCGCTTAACTTTGCACAGAACTCCTGGGCATCTTTCCAACTCACACTATCCACGGGCTGGTCGGGCTTTCCTGGCATTTGACTGGGGTCACCGCCCATCATTTGTCCCAAATGCTCCGGACGGAAAAAACGGGCTTTGTGGTGTTTTGAACACTCACTGGGGTCACTGTCCATTATTTGAGCCCACTGTTCCCTCGTGACCAGATAAGCGCTTATACAAAAGGGCTTCGCGAAGGTGACCTCGTGCTGAGGCCCTTCATAAATTGTGTGTCCTTTCTCCGTCTCCGGCGAACCCATCAGGAACTTGCCCGCAGGAATCAGGACCAATTCCATCTTCACTCCATTACCCAAGTCCAAGGTCAACTTCTGATCTTTTGCATCCATTTTGCTCCCTCCTCTTTTTTTTAAAGGATTTCTACTGCTAACTCAACTTTCGCAACCGTTTGAATGGGCGTAACTATTCATTTTTAAACAATAAGCGATGCTATTTTGCCACGCAATTAGCAATTGTGTTGAGTCGAGGTTGGGATAGAAATACGGTGCGCGCAGTTTTAGCCGGGGAGTTTCCAATTCATGCACCCTTTCGGTATGTGCAGAGGGGTCCTAATTCCACCATGACCCACGTTTCCGCAATCCCACTTTCATCCATCCGTCAATATGTTCGTCTTATATATCACAATTACGGATTTAAAGAACATCAATAATAACTGGCATACGTATGATTAACGGTCGATCATTAGTGGAAAGGTATATGTTTTTTGAAGTGCCATGAACTACTTTTTTATCCCGTCTCTGCGGAAGGCGTCGGCGAAGGGATTATGAAACGGTTTTGGTTCTTCCTTGGCCCGTTTGTTCTGTCCCTGGTGAGGCGGGCGCGGTTGGTCGCCTGTGCCCTTCGAGTTGAGCGGCTGGTTCCGACGTTCGTAAGTTTGGGCCTTTCCGGTATGGCGCCCGTCGGCTGGGGGCTTTTCTGCGCCATCCGCGCCGTGGTGGGGGTGGGCAGGTTTATCAATCTTTTCCCCCGGCTTCTCCCCCCGTGACTTTTTCATGGACAGGGAGATCCGGTTGCGTTCCAGATCTACGGACAGAACCGTCACTTCTACCTGTTGACTCACCTTGACCACATCTCCGGGAGACTTCACGAAGCTGTCGGCCAGCTCGCTTAAGTGGACGAGACCGTCCTGATGGACGCCGATATCCACGAAGGCCCCGAAGGCGGTGATGTTCGTGACGACGCCGGGCAGCTTCATTCCCGGCGTCAGGTCGCCGATCTTCTCGATTCCCGCCGCAAAAACGACGCTCTCGAATTGCCGGCGCGGATCCCGCCCCGGTTTGGCCAGTTCGGAGAGGATCTCCCGCAACGTGGGCAGGCCGACCTGGTCGGTTGCATATTGTGCCGGTTTTATCTTTTGCCGCCGGGCCTCGTCGGCAAGGAGGTCGGCAACGGAGCAGTCCTGATCTTTGGCCATTTTTTCCACAATGGGATAGCTCTCCGGATGGACCGCACTGGCGTCCAGGGGATTGGCGCCGTCCCGAATCCGGAGGAAACCGGCCGCCTGTTCAAAGGCCTTGGGTCCGAGGCGGCGGACCTTCTTCAGCTCTGCCCGGCTCCGGAAAGGCCCCTGTTCGTCCCGATGCTTCACGATATTTTCCGCCAGGGACGGCCCCAGCCCCGACACATAGGAAAGGAGCTGGGCGCTGGCCGTATTCACCTCGACGCCCACGGCGTTGACGCAACTGATCACCACATCGTCAAGACGGCGCTGCAGCTCCCCCTGGTCCACATCATGTTGATACTGGCCGACGCCGATGGCTTTCGCCTCGATCTTGACGAGTTCCGCCAACGGGTCCATGAGCCGCCGTCCGATGGATATGGCCCCCCGGACGGTGACATCCTGATCGGGAAACTCCTCCCGGGCCGCCGGCGAAGCGGAATAAATCGAGGCCCCGCTTTCATTTACCATGACAATCCGTATCTCCCGGGGAAGCTCCAGGGAGCGGAGGAAGGCCTCCGTCTCCCGTCCTCCGGTGCCGTTCCCCACGGCAATCGCCTCGCTGGCGAAGCGACTGCAGAGGGCGCGAATGGTTATCGCCGCCTCGTCGCGGCTCTTCTGGGAAAGGAGGGGAAAGATGGTTTCATGGTGAAGAAGCTTACCCTGGCGATCCAGGCAGACGGTCTTGCAACCGGTACGAAACCCGGGATCGACGGCCAGCACCGCCTGCTGCCCCAATGGGGGCGAAAGCAGGAGCTGGCGCAGATTGTCGGCAAATACCTGAATAGCCGTTTCATCAGCCCGTTTTTTCGAGGCGAGGCGGATCTCCGTTTCCATCGCCCCGGACAGGAGGCGCTTGTAACTGTCCTGGACGGCCAGGCGGACCTGCTCGGAGGCGGCCGTCGTTCCCTTGACAAAGAGTCCCGTCAGGATCGCCAAGGCATCTTCTTCCGGTGGGAGGATGCGGAGGGACAAAAATTCTTCCCGCTCCCCGCGGCGGATGGCGAGGACCCGGTGGGACGGTGCCTTTACGATCGCCTCATCCCATTCGTAGTAATCCTTGTATTTAATCCCCGTCTCTTCTTTGTTGGCAATCACCCTGGACCGGAGGACCCCTTTTTCAAAAAACAGGGCTCGCATCCGCGCCCGCGCCTCCTGGTCTTCATTGACCCACTCGGCGATGATATCACGGGCCCCGGCGAGGGCATCTTCGGCGGATTCTACCCCTTTCTCCGGATCGATAAAGGTTGCGGCTTCTGCCTCCGGATCCATTTCTTCCTGAGCAAAAATCTTTATCGCCAGCGGTTCCAGTCCCTTTTCCCTGGCGATGGTCGCCCGGGTCCGGCGCTTGGGCCGGAAGGGCAGGTAGATGTCCTCCAGGACGGAGATGGTTTCCGCCGCCGCGATCTTTCCCTGCAATTCGTCGGTCAGGAGATTCCGCTCCGTCAGCGACGCCAGGATGGCTTCGCGGCGGGACTCCAGCTCTTCCAACTGCTGTTGACGGTCCCGGATGGCCGTAATGGCTACTTCATCGAGGGAACCGGTGACCTCCTTGCGGTAGCGGGCAATAAAGGGTACCGTCGCCCCTTCTGCAAACAGCCGGGCCGTATCACGAACCTGGTCAGGGGACAGGTTGAGTTCCTTCGCAATCTTTTCGTATCTTAATTCGTTCATGGCAATCCTTTTATATGAAAATTCTCCCATCCCCTTTTTGTCCAAGGGAGGATAGGGGGGATTTTCATGCTTCGTTGTGCCCGTTGTGGGCATGAGTGTCAATATGTGATAGACAGCAGGTTATGTCTCGCTTCATTCACGGGAGTCTCTTTAGCCGTTCATGACCATCTTGGCAAGCTTTCCGTCGAGGAGGGCCTTCCAGAGGGGAATAACCTGCACGGCCGCCTGCTCGATTTTATAAAAACCTTCTATGTTTTTGGTGATCACGACGGCCTTGCGGGTGCGGGGATGACGGCGGATAAACGACCGGACACCGTCATCGTGCCGTTCCTCCCCGGGGGGCACCGTATCGTAGCGGACGTCGATGGGGACCGGCCGGGACCGGAGGCCCAGGACGAAATCCACCCCGCCTTCCACCTGGCCATCATAGCCGCAGGCAATACCATGGCGCACCAGTTCCAGAAAAACGGCGTTTTCCGCCCGGGCGGACATTGCCATGTCCCCGCTCAGGATGGTCCGGAGACCGTTATCACCGAAATAGATCTTCTTCGGCGCCAACTTCCTTTCCTGACCGTCGGCGCTCCAGCGCTCCAGGACCTTCACCAGCCAGGCTTCTTCAAGATAACCGAGATAATCCTTTACGGAATCGGTAGACAGAAAAAATTTTCCCGCCAATTGACGATAAGTCGTGAGGGACCCGGCGCCGGGGGCGAGGCGCCGGAGGAGGTCCGGCAGCAGATACGCTTTTCTCAACTCGCAGACGCCCCCGCTTCCCGTATCCCGGGCCGCAACGGTGGCCGTCAGCTCCTCCAGCGCCTCCCCGGCGGGATTGAGGACATGGGCCGGATAACCGCCGCTCTGGAGATAATCCTCGGTCAGTTTAAGGAGTTGCTCCGGCGCACAGATCGCGACATCATGACCGCGAAAGGTGATAAACTCCCTTAAATTCAGGGGATATACCATTGTTTCCACCCGGACGGTGGCGCGCCGCCCCCGCCGCGGAGCAGGGGGCGGCGTGGTGGACGCGGCGATGATCTTGAACTGTCCCGTCCGTTGGATAGCCTTGGTATCACTATCAGAGAGGGAAAGGAACTCCGGCTCATCGATGAAAAGAAAGTGCAGCCGGTCTCGGTTGGGAAAGATTCGCCTCCGCACCTCATTGAGATGCCAGGACAGGAAATATTCCCGCATCGCGGGATAATGCATGGGCAGATAGAGGATCGATGCGGCGGACCGGCCGGTGTTTAGCAGGTGCTTGATGATCTGCTTGAGGATCGTCGTTTTGCCGACCCCCCGGCCGCCATTAAAGACCTCGATCTCGTCCCGCCACAACCAGTCCCGCAGATCCCCCAGATACTGCTCCCGCTTGATTCCAGTCTCGAAATCCTTTCCCTGCCACCAGGGATTGACGGCTTTATAAAGCAATTCCATGCATGCACCATACAACTTCTTGAATATAAAGTCAAATAGTGCCGATCGTAATCGTGGTATAATTTCCGAGAAAAACCATTTTATGACTTTATTTAATGGTATTAATAAGTTTATAAGGTGATTGTATGTTTGCTTTTTTAGTTATTTTACGCGGTGCCGCAAAACGTCTGTCGCCGGATATTCTTTTATATCAACTAATTATCTTATATCTGAAACCGATAATTTCGGCGAGGAAGAACGGACGATTTGCACGTATTGGGAGCAGAGCACTAACCGTTGGCGTAGTCTCCGGTCACATCACCATGCATCGATACGATGTAGACTATAACTCACATCCGTAAATCATCCAGGAACTCCGAAGCCGGAGCGACAGACGTCACGAGGAGATGATCCCGCGCTCGGGTGCAGGCGACATAAAGGAGATGGCGTTCCGTATTGTAGACCTCTTCCAGGTCGGCATCATCGGCCACCGTCTCGATCCGTTCCTGAAGGGGAATGATCTCGTCGTCACAGGCCATCACCGCAACCGCCCTGAATTCCAGACCCTTGGCAAGATGCATGGTACTGATCGAGACATGGCCACTCGCCGTTTCAAAGTTTTCATCAAGTGTCTTGAACAGGACCCCGGCAGCCTTGACGGCACCACATGCACGATCCAGTTCTGCCGCGGAACGGACGAAGACGCCCATTTCCTGGGGCATAACCCCCTCTTTACCAAGGTCCCGAAGCCATACGCCCACCGCCCTGTTTTCAGCTTCCTGGCTGTCTAAAACCTGTATGGTCGGGAGCGGCCCGTTGAATACGGAAATCGTCCCGTCCCGTTTCTCCGTATTGCCGTCCACATCGGACAATTCGGGTCCCAACAGGCGGTCGGCCTGCATCCGGATCTGGTGCGATGTCCGATAGTTGATGTGCAGAGTCCGCGAGCGCCCCCGAATATCAACGCCCACGGATTTCCAGGAGAAGGGCTGCTGGAAGATCCGCTGCCCCATGTCACCGGAAAAGAAAAGGCTGTTTGACCTTCCCGCCCCCAGGGCGGCAAGAAACCGCAACTGGGAGATGCTGACGTCCTGCGCTTCATCGACGACGACAAAGTCGAAGGGCGGATGTTTTCGGTCAGCAAGCTGCGTTGTCAGTCGGCTGAACAAACCGGCATAGGTGATCAAATCCCTGGCTTCTAACAGGGAACGGACACGATCGAAAATGGACCAGAGCACAATGCGCTGTTGCTCCGGCAGGCGTGTCTTTCTCCCCAAACGCCGGACATCCCGATAGGACTCCCAAGAATCCAGTTGCCAGGCGTCAACGACGTCCTCCCATTCCGTCATCAGGAAATGGGCGCTGAATTTCTGCCCCTCGACTTCTCCTGCCGCCTCCGCTAAGAGCTGCCGGATCACGTCGCGGGATGCCATATTGGGACGGCCAAAGTGCAATTCGTAAAGCCGCTTGCCGATTTCATTGATGGCGTGAACTTCCAGGCGCTCGGCCAGACGCGGTTCGTTATGGATCAATCGTCTGATTTTGGTGCGCAAGGCATTCGCCAGGATGTCGGAAAAGGTGGTGAGGAGCACCCTGGCATCGGGGTTGGCGCGGGCCAGAAAAACAGCCCGGTGCAGGGTGACAATCGTTTTCCCCGTACCTGCCGAACCTGACACCCTTGTGGGGCCGCTGTATTCCCGTTCCACCCACCGCCGCTGTTCCGGATGGAGAAAAATTGTCCATTTCTCCCAGGGATAGGCCAAGGCGCGTTCCAGTTCTTCGACATTGTTCATCACCCGGAAACGGCGCTGGGCATCGGGATGGTCAAAGGGTGAAGGGTACGGGATGACGGGCGCTGTTTTCGGTAATGGTTGAGCCACGCGCAACTTGCCGCCGGTGGCCAGTTCCAAAAGGGCTTCAGCCGCCTCACTCGGCAGATGATCTGCCAACGCCAGCAGGGTATCTTCGTCGGCCTTCCGCACATCATCCAACCACTCTGCAGGCACGCCGTAGCTAAGGAGCGCCTCGGCGGCGACATGGGCAAATAGAGGCGCTTTGGGGACGACCGGTTTTTCAGCCTTCAAATAGGCGGGAATGACGATTTCCTGGACCGTCTCCCGAATCTCTACCCACTGCGCAGCCCCGGTCTGGGGGTGGGTTTCCAGTTTCCGTCTTTCGGCCCAGTGATAGGCATTTTCATGATGGTCGACATAACACAAAAGCAGGCTGCCATCCGTCCTGTGAACAATCAACCGGATATCACTACCGCCGCGCACCGACCAGAAGCGCTTGTCCTTTGCCTTGTCCAACTTATGGAACTTCATCCCCGGGTTGGCCGGGTTTAGTTGCAAGTCAAAGGCCGTGGTCTTGACGGCTTTCTGCTCTTCACCGGTGAGTCTGGCAAGGCTGTCGGTAAAAGTGTCGGCGATACGGAATTGCATAATATCACTCTTATTAACGGCATAATATTGCGAAACTAAGCCTTATTGAAATCTTCCACCTGAGTTCGAATTAATCAATTTCAGTAAGTTCAATTATCTTTCTCATAAATTGATGCACATCTTCATGGATTTCTTCGGGAATCATAATCATGGCGACCTGTTCGCGATTCAACTGCACAGATGGCGATAAATTGCGTAGTTGGTGGAACAGTGCATCATCCTTTTCGAACAGCAGATGCTTGCCATCGACAGCGCCGAACACGTTCGCAGAGACATTCCGCCAAGTTTTTCCAGGTGGTAAGGTCAGGTTCTCCCCGGAAAAAAAGTCGTCGATGATCTGCAAGACCGGTGATGCAAACAGATCATCCTCACCACATTTAATCTGCTGAAAGGCGGCGCGTTTCCACGCATCCGGGACGAGAAGGTAGTTTTCGATGTTTTTACGTTTCCATTCAGCCAATGAAGGATTATCCAGATCGGGATGGAAGGCACTTTCTCTTGTATCGTAGTCAAAGAGCATCAGTCTTTTAACTTCTGGAAGGATCTGCTTTAATGCGGTAAAATGCTTGTCGGCCCTGTCCTTCATATTCTCTTTGCTGCCGCCGCCCATTGATTTGAAGCAGATTCTTTCCATTACAGACCGAGCACCACACTGGTCTGCCCAGGCGCGCAAAATGCGCTCGTCGTCATCCCCTTCCACGTAGAGTATATATGGCGATGCCATCAATCTCGCAATTTCCTCATTCGACACTTCCGCCATGGCCCGCAAGACGTCGGGCGTGGACTCTATGCGCCTGGGAACCTGGCTCAGCAGTGAAACTATTTGATTCGGATCAACACCACGTGCAAATTCCTCGGCATGGGTCGCAATGAGAAATTGCGTATTTAACTTGATTGACTTTTGCTTGAAGTAATCGAGAATTTCACGCTGCAAATTGACATGCAGATGGGCGTCGGGTTCATCCAAGAGAATAGTAGTCGGGTGATAACCATACAGAAAAGCAAGGAGGGTTAATATTTGATGGAAACCGCTGCCACCCGATATAATATCGTAATTCTTCTCATTCTGTCGGTATTCGACGGTGATATAGACATCTTTCGCTGACTCATATTTCGGCTCACGAATCGTTACCGAAAACCAGCGTTCAATTACTTCAGATAGCTCTTGCCAATCCACTGTTGGCTTATAATCTTTGGGTATGCGTCCATCCACCACACGAACCGGCGGTGGACATACCTGCAAGAGTAAATTTCGAAGGACACTTCCCGGCTGGCCCTTACCCACCTGCTGGCGAATGGGAGAAACATCCAGCCATTTCTCTGAAGTCTCCAGGCCTGAGAAAGGGGGTACATAAGCTATTTTTGGAAAGTCGTCCAACTTTTCACATTCGTGGAATTTCGCCCAGCCATCGCTGGGAATGGCGTAGATGGTCTGGGGTGAATGGTAACGCAAGTCCACACCAAACGAATCTGTCTCACCGGTTCCACACTGCCATTCCACACGAATGTTTATCAGGATATATTCTTGAGTTTTCTTACCGTTGATCAAAGGCCAGCGGCGATCCGTTCTGTCCTTCCATAGCAGATTGAATTCCGGTACCGGCAATGCTGTGAAGTTGGGTAGTACCACCTGGATACCCTTGGAACCGCTGCGCTTGGAGCGATGGAATTCATCCACGCAAAACTGCCAGATGGCCAGCGCCTGAAGCACTGTGCTCTTGCCGCTGTTATTGCGCCCGACTAACAAATCAAATTGGGTAAATTTGTAGATTTGTTCATCTACGCTCTTGAAATTACGCAGTGTCAATTGAGTAATCATTATGATTCCTTCCTGTGCTGCTATTATTCAATTTACTGAATTCATCGTCATGGGTGTCATGGTCGACGTAACATAGAAGAAGGCCGTCGTCCATCCTGTAAATGATCAGCCGGAGATCTCTACCGATCCGCGCCGACCAGAAGTGTTTGTCCTTCGCCTTGTCCAGATTGTGGAATTGCATCCCCGGATTGGCCGGGTTCAGTTGCAGATCAAAGGCCGTGGTCTTGACAAGTTTCTGCTCTTCGCCGGTGAGTCTGGCGGGACTGTCGGTAAAGGTATCGGCGATACGGAATTGCATCAGTCCATCCTAAGCACTTACCTTTCCTTTTCGTTAAAATAATTGCAATAACCTTTGCAGGTATGGTTACATCTCGGACACAGCGAGGTAGGTCTATCGCACGAGATCAAACCTGCGAAATCCCTCCGAACCCAAGAAGTCAAATTTACGTTCGAATAGAGTCGCCAGTTTCTCATTGGCAGTGGCGAAAAAGATCTGCCTCCGACTATTTAATGCAATCTCTCGTAGGTAATCGAGAAAAGACAAAGAATTTAGATCGTCGACATGCGCGATCGGGTCATCAATAAGAACGACGGGTGGTGCCACTGTAAGTTGAGCATTTTGTGCAAGAAAGATCGCCAGCGCGAAGGCCGCCCGTTGTCCAGTGCTGATCTCGCTAAGTTTAGCCTCACTACCGTCTACTTTACGCACAAGTGTTGTCCAACTTGATCCAAGCCCACAAAACTCCGCTGGTGAATGAATACGGGAAAAGATCGTTTCAATGCCAGCGCGATTCTGCTGAAGCGCAGTCTCCGTCGCCCGTTTCAGGGAATGTTCCTCTTGTAGACTTTCGAGAGTAGCGTGTGCCTCTTTCAGGCGCTCCATTCGGGGGCGCAACCCGGAAAGCTGTCGTTCAAGATGCTCTTTACGCTTGATCGACTCGGTGTAAGTGTCCTTCGCTTGCCTTTCTCTGGCAAGCGCTGCCTGTAGCTCAACTGCGACCTTACGGACCGAGTCAGCCTCGACTACGAGCTTCGCGAGCGGTTTCTTTACGGGCCAAGGAAAAGACGAAGAAAAGCCATCCAACTTAGAGCGAAGGCTCTCTGTCGTGGCGAGTCTCTCTTTCATCTGCGATAGCGCGGCCTTCAATTCCTGAACATCGGACACAACCATACTTAGATTTGCTTCTATTGACTGTTGTAGCCCGTCTGCCTGCTTTCTCTCGTTTTCGAGTGACCGTGATGAATGTGTATAATTTTGTTCAATGACTGCCAATAGTTGATCAACTGCCTCTCGTGATGATTCGGTAAGAGGATATCCGTGCTCACGCAACCGAGCCAAAATCTCATCCAGTCTCTTAACAGAAAGTCCCTGCGCCTCAAGCGTGAGCACCTCACTATTCAATGCATCGAGGCGGATCCGTGCATTCGCCAATGCTCGCTTTGCATTTTCTACTTCAGTTAGTGCTGCATGAACTGAGACATAGATGGCAAGCGTTGCCCGTTCACAAAATTTCTTAAGCCAGTCCGATACAGCCTCAATCGCCGTTGCATTGCGCACCTTACCCTCAAGTTCCTGTATCTGTTTGAGAAGTGCCTTGCCGACCCCATCTATGTGTTCGTCGATACCCACATTGATGTGCATTGTCAGCTCACCCTGCCCAAAGTGAGTGTGGCAAAGTGGACACTCATCAGGGTTGGGGCTGCTCTGCAGGATTTTAATGGCGATTTGGCGAAGTTCCTGCGCAAGATTGAGCGATTCATCCCGAAGTTTACATATATTCCTGTATTCGTTCTTTTTACTTGCAAGCAAATTCTCTGCAGCGAAACGCTTTGAAACAGCGGCCTTATGGCAGGTGACCACCTTCATACCGATATCCTCGGTTGAAAGTATCATTAAGGCATCCACATCTAAACCAGCCAGCCAGTTAGAAAAAGTCACTACAGCGCTCATTTGTTTACGACGTTCTGCGGCACGATTAAGTACCCCTGCATCAATTAAGCACCTAGCTTGATTTGTGAAATCTTTCGCATTTTGGTCACGCTTGACCCTATCAGCAAGTCGCTTTTGGTTCTTTCGCAGGGCATCCAATGAACCGATTTGTGGTTCAACTTTCTCGATAATATTCTTGGATTCGCGGCAATACTTGGTCAAACCTTCGATCGATACAGGTGACTCCGTCCAATCAAGCATCGCTGCTTGCCCTGCAACTGGTAATAATTCAGAAAATGACTCCACAAGCATGCCTGCAAACACCTCTTTATCGCTTTGGGCAACGCTCCATCCAACTCGACTAAGCATTCCCCCAAGACGCGCATTAATCGAGTCAGATTCCTGCTGAATGCTACTGGCTGCCTCAAGACGTTTCTTCAAAGTGGCTATTTCTTCTTTGATTTGGCCTTCTAACGGGCGAAGCTCGCGTAGCTTCGCTACCACAGCATCGTTGACTCGTTCGATATCGCGCCACGTCTTGGAAGCATCAGAGCCAACCAACAATTTGGAGAGGTCATCTTCAATCCGAGATGTCGAGTCTGCTAGGCTCACTGCCGCATCGGTGTCGAGAAAATTGAACTGTCCGAAGCTTTGGTAAAGATTGTTGGTCTTTATCTCCGACTGCCCATACCATATCTGGTTGTTTTCTCGAAATAGCTGTGGCCCCCGACTCGATGTCACGATCTCAGGCATGCTATCGGCAAAAACTACAGCCAATTCATAGGAAAGTCGGGCTGCCGGATTCCGCTTGGTCCGTCCGCAGTAAAAGATCTCAATTGCCTCAAGAAGTGATGTTTTACCCGAACCATTAGCACCGAAAATGAGGTTAACTGGCCCGAACGTAAAGTTTCGTTGACTGGGAAAGTCCCGAAATATTCTCAGCTGCAAAGATCGGATAAATGGAGCAGCAGTGACCTGCATTCTTCGACGCGGCACCTGTGTCTTTGAGGCGGGTTTGCTAGTTGAACCCTCTATCAACTTCATCCGTTTTGGAAGGTCATCATCACTCAGAATTGCCCTATCGAGACCCGCAGCTGTGAGACGATCCTCCCAAATGGAAAGGATATTCACGTGCTGAGATGCGGCCGCAGGTTTGACTACCTGCGGATTTAATACTGATTCAAGCTCTTCTTCAGAGATGACGAACTTACGTGCATAACGCCGGTCGCGTTCAATCAGTTCTTTAGCCTGGAGCGCTTCTTTACTCGCCAAACGGTTACTGCTTGTGACGAAGTATAGATAGTTGCTCCATTGAAGACTCTTCCTGCCTTCAAAGTAGTGGCCCCCGATTACTCGATCCTGGTACTTTGTAAGTCTTTCTTGCGTTCCCGGTAGGTCTTGTGCAACATCGAAGTAGTATACAGCAAATGGCCGTTCGCCAACCTTCCTAGTGGAGCGGATAATCGAATCATCGACTTGCTCAACATCAGAAAACTGCGCCGCGGCCACTCGCTCTCTAACTTGAGAGATACTTATGGTCATTCTTCCCTCCCAATGTCGAACTCAGACACATCACCCGGGTTATCATACTTAATGAACCGATCACTTTTGTACAATTTAATCGCGCTATCATCACAGCGATACCAGACAGCAAGCCGCTGCCTGGCATTATGACTTTCATCGGGATTCGTAAATGATGTATGAAGATGATCAGCGACCCTTTTTGCAACTGCTTCAACCTGTCCAGTGCTTGTCTCTTCACCCATGTAGATTACCGTTGCACGTTTGCCACTGGTTGATATCGCATTCTGATGGGGGAAAGATGGGGACCATTCGAAATAAAAGCCTCCCTTAAAATCTTCAAGTGCGGGTTGCAACTGATCGTCAGTCTTTAGAATATCCCACAGTCGTCCACACCGCTTTAGCCGGGCAATACGAAAATCATGCGCACGTTCGTTTGTGTCTTGACAGAATGTCAGCCGACGAATGATTTCAGTCGCATCAATTATGCAGGAGTCCAACTGATTAACTATATGCCATTCACCGGTATTCGCAATTTTCCCGGCACAGAGAGCGAGAATCCGTTCTGCTTCAAGAGGATTACGGTCAGCAATCCGCTTGATTTCGTCTTTGGCATGACCGCACTCACCAACTACAGCGGAGAAACCATCCTCCGCGGCTACCTGTTCGATCCAAGTCCCATCTGTGTCGTTCCAAGTGCAGATCCTTTTAAGTTGTGGACCACGTCGTCTTGAAACGGCTCCAGGGACGGCAAGATGTGCAACTTTAGTCGCTTCAAGAAGATATGTTGCGGGTTCAAAGTTGAAAAACAGAGCGTGCGTACGGAGGGATTCAAGCCAAGTGTAATAGAGGCCCCGTTGATGGTTGCTGGATAGGGTCACGTCACTCTTATCGAATTCTTTTGATTTCACGTACCAAGCTGAACCTGCAATGTTTTTCCAGGACTTTCTTTCCTCTCCACAGCATTCATGCACATCACCGGCCCAGTTCAAGCAGAGGACTTCTGTTTCATCTCCAGAGTATTCCAGAAGCCTTATCCTAACACCATGGAATCGTTCGTGTTGTGGATTTGGATTTAGTTGAATATGGAGTATCAAAGCCCGATTATAAACACTTTTGGCGTGTGAGTCCTCGAATGCGAAAGCATCAGAACAGATCAAGGAGACAAGTTTTAAACTCTGACTGGTATCCCCGAATTGGTAGATGCAAGTACCCCGCTGCATTCCGCTAACTTCAAAATGGTCGCTGTCGCCCATTGGATATGTCTTGAATTGCACAAGCACTGTTGTCCTCACGCCGCTGCCATTCGCCAGTTGTGTTATAAATACATAGGCAAGTGGGCTAACAAATCGCGACGATTTTGAGTCAAGTGGTTCATAGATTATGGATACAATTGAAGAGAGGCGTTGCTTCAGCTCATCAAGATCACTGACCCTAATGCTCTCGCAGCCAAGAGCCCAGATTTTCCCCTCTTCAGGAACTTTACCTTCCTTGATTGCCGCAACGAGAGTATCCCAAGGCATCGAGTATTCGGGCGTGATCACCAAATCTGCCTTGGTTTGTTGTGCATCGGTTAGAAATTGACCAAACTGTCTTTGAGCAAGGTCACGATCTCGATTCCGAACCCCCGTAACGCTTGCCTCGATGCGTCCCTGTGGCTGCATGAGCAGCACTGTGTAGTTGTCCACATTGGGAACCAATGCATTGAGCACGGGCACGCTAAGACATGCGGGAATGAGCACCTCGGCAACTTGCTTTATTTCCATGTAATCACCTTACCCATGTTTTAGGGCCATTGTAACAACTGAGGATGCGTTGATAGATCAGCATCTCATTAACCAGAATTTTCAACCATTCAGATACTGCCATTGCTACGTCGCTTTTTCGGATACCTCCCTTACACTCTGAACACTTTCATCACCTCATCCCCTAAATGATTGATGACTTTGACTGCTATGCGGCCGGAGGTGGGTTTGTCGAAGGGGCGGGAGGTGTCGCTGTTGAGGGTGGCCCAGGCCTCTTGGTTGATTTCTGCTTTGAGCGTGGTTTTCAGGGATTTGTAGGGGTCATTGGCACCCAGGAAATAGGCATGGCGGACGAAGAAGCTCTCCTCGTTGTAGTCCGTGTCGATGAACCAGCAGGCGATGCCTTCGGCGCCATCGCTCCTCACCTCGCCGGTGTTGGGGTGGAAGACATCCACGCCGTTGACCTTTAACCGGATTTGGCCGTTTTCGGCGTCGAGGATGTCGATGTCCGGCTCGCCGAAGATGACAAACAGATTGCCTTTGCCGGTGTTCTTCAGGTCGTCGGCCATGTGGAGGTCGGCGTTCATCCGGGCCTTGAGGACGGGGATGCGGCCCAGCTTGTCGAACTCCGAAGAATGGGCGTCGTAGTTAAAGGCACAGGCGATGAGGACATCGAAGTCGGCATCACCCGCCTCACGTGCGGCTGATACGAGATCGGGGCGGGAGACCGTGCCGAATTCGGGGCCGATGAAAATGGCGGCGCGCTTCTCGGTGCCGGATTCTGCATTGCCTTCGATATAACGGCCTTCGGCACAGATCAGTTTGCCCGGCCAGGGAGTGAGAGATGTGAAGGTGATCTTGTCTTCCTTGTGGGCCTGCTGGACACCGGCGGTCTTGAGGTTTTCCAGGATCATCTGGGCAAAGTTCTGCACCTCTCCGTAACCATCCTTGGATTCCGTAACGCTGTCGATCAGGTCGTCGTTCTCATCCACCCCCAAAACGCGATGGGGTGAAAGGCTTTCGACGGTGAAGGGACCGGCGACACGGACCGTCTTTTTGTCCTCGTAGGGTTTGTCGTAGAGGTACTCAAATTCGGCCTTGGCGGCGATTGATGCGTCGATCTCCTTCTGGCGGGCGATGCGCTGTTTCCACCAGTCGGCGTGGAGTTGCTTCGCCGCATCGGGCCACTTGTCATCGGCGTAGCGGAAGATTTCCCATTCCTCCCAATTCTTGCCCTGTGCTTCGTTGAGCTGTTCCCGCAGCGGTTCCAATCTTTCCTGGAACTTCTCCCAAATGACGTCGATCTCGGCGTTGTTGGCAATGGATTTGAGGGTGATGTGGGGGACCCGCTCGTAAACGAAGCCCTGGCGGATGTCACCACGAGTGGGCTGACTCGACGGTTCGGTGCGGGTAACTTCGGCTTCCTTGATCTGGCCGTCACGGCTATCGGCGAGGAGGTAGTACGGATAGCGGGCGCCCATAATGCGAGCGCGAGCCAAGGCGAGGGCCACACGGGAGGTGTCGATGGTTATCCAGCGGCGTCCCCATTGTTCAGCAACATAAGCGGTTGTGCCGGAGCCGCAGGTAGGGTCGAGGATCAGGTCGCCGGGATCGGTGGTCATGAGGATGCAACGTTCAATAACCCTCACGTTTGTTTGGACTACATAGACTCTGCTTTCGACACCTAGTCCACCGGACTGTGTATCCATCCAGGCATTGGGCATGGGCGAATAAGGCCAATCGTCGAAATACCTTTTATAGAATGCGTTTTGACCTCTCAACCCTAGCCTGTTGGCTTTCCCTATCCTAATCAAGCCATTTATACTGGTCTTCCAACCTCCAGTCTTTGGAAAGAATTCTCGACCAAACCAGTTGAAAGGTTTCCGAGAAGATTCTCCTCCTGAACGCGAAGTAAGATCACCAAAAACCAGTAAATGTGCATCATCACATTCCGACTTTCGTGAAATAACGAAATCATGTTCATATAGAGCAAAGGATGAAGTTTCCTGTTTATCTCGATCTTTTGAGAGCTTGAGTTCTCTGAATTTGGTTTGAGATCGATTCTTAGCGAACCATAGAATATGGTCTGAAATACTTGAAACGAATTGCGATGTCTGGCTTGTTGTCGTTGCAAAATCGATTTGAACAATGAAGTTTTCATCCCCAAACACCTCATCCATCACCGCCCTTACCCGATGCACATTCTCATCCCCGATCTGGACAAAGATGGACCCGCTTTCCGTCAGTAGATCCCTCGCCACGGTCAGGCGGTCGCGGAGGTAGGTCAGATAGGAATGAATCCCGTCCCTCCAGGTGTCCCGGAAGGCTTTGACCTGCTCGGGTTCGCGGGTAATGTGGTCGGTATTGCCGTCCTTGCCGTCCCGGTTCGTCGTGGACCACTGGAAGTTGGAGTTGAACTTGATGCCGTAGGGCGGGTCGAGGTAGATGCACTGGACCTTGCCCCGCAGGCCTTCCCGTTCGGCGAGGGACGCCATGACCTGGAGGCTGTCGCCCAGGATCATGCGGTTCGTCCAGTTGGCATCGTGCTGGTAGAATTCGGTCTTGGCGGCTTCCGTGGGGATGCCGTTAAAATCGGCGAAAAGGTCTATCTGGAAACCGGCCTTTTGCGCCTCCGTTTTCTCGGATTGCCGCAGCAGATCGTCAATCAGAACCTTAGGCTTGATCTTTTCCTGGATGTAGAGGGGCGGGGCATGGACCACCAGGTCCGACCAGTCCTGCTCATCCTTGCCGCGCCAGACAAGTTGTGGGTCGAGGTCGCGGTTGCGGCCGGCTTTCTCCTTTTCCAGCCCGGCGGCGCCGCGCTCATAGGCGATGCGGATCGGTTGTTCCTCCTCCTTCCGCATGACCGACTGGTATTCGGCGGTGGGGATGTGCTTGCGCCGCGCCTCATCATGGGTGAGGGCTTCGACGTTCTTTTTGTTATTTGTTACCTTATTAGCCATAACATTCTTGTCCTTGTTAAAAAATGTCCCCTTTGTCCCCTTTATGTTCCCTTTCATGTCCGGTTTATGTCGGGTTGCATCTAGCCTGTATGGATCGTTTGATCCCTTTGCAAGCCCTTACCATACCGGTTGGATAGTCACCGCGATCCATAACCGGGATCGCCTTCGGCGATGCCCATGCTTTTCTTTTGCTTTCCGCGCAGCAGTTCGATATGAATCGTGGCGCCGAGGGCCTCGGCGACCCTTCTGAGCATGCTCAAGGAATGGCCTTCGTAGGCAGTCGATTCCAGTCGGCTGATTTGCTGCTGGGTCGTGCCCACCCGCTTGGCAAGCTCCTTCTGCGAAAGGCCGGATTCTTTTCTCAAGGCGGCCAGCTCCAACGCGACATCCCATGCCTCCCCGGCCTTCTTGAAGCGTTCGGCAAAGCCCTCATCCTTGAGTTGTTCCTCAAGATATTGATCGAAATTTGTTTTTCTTTTCATTGCGGATGCCTCACCAACCAATCCTGTTTCCTTTCCTGGGCGGTTTTCCTATCCCTCTCCGGTATCTCCCTGCCTTTGTTGCGGATGGCGTGAACAGCGATCATGCGTTGCCCCTTCATGAAAAAATAGAGGACCCGTGTATTTAGCTTTCCCACATGTCGCAATTCAAACAGATCGTCTCCGACAGGTTTGGACAGCGGCGGCCGGTGATACTGTCGATTTTGCAGTTTTTTCAGACCGGCCAGGATAGCGGCAAAATCGCCGGGGTCCGATTTCTTGAGATCGTCCAAAAAATCACGGACCGGGCACTGTCCTGACGCTGTTTCATAAAACTCTACAGAGAATTGCATGGCCTGTCAACACCATTATTGGTGTAAGTACGTTCGATCATTTTATTGAACTCGGCTTCGACCTTGGCCTCAAAATCGGCCTCGATCTGATAGACCTCAGTGAATTCGGCGAAGGCCCACCGGCCATACTGCTTGAGGTTATTTACTCCCGGCGCCCAATAGATCTCCATGGTAGCCTTCTTTTCCTTGGCATCTTCACGTCGATAACCCTTGATTTCAACGATCAGGTGGAGGGGATCGTCATCTCCGTTGCCATCGTCAACAAGCACAATAAAATCAGGAATATATCGCCGCGTCTCCGAGCCATAGCGGTATGGCACTTCCAGGCCGAGGTTGTGGTTTTTCACATAGGCCCGGACTCGGGGGTGCGCCTCGGCCACGCGACAGAACTCGGCTTCCCAGTCGCTGTCGAGGATGACCCAGTTGATATGGCAACGGCGGGCGTCCGTTTCCCAGCGGTTCATTTTCGACGTGGTGAAGTTCACGTGGAGGGTGGAGCCGGTGGGGTTGTAGGGATCGAGCATCGCCTTGATGGGGCGCTCGCCCACCAGGGCGCGGGTAATGCCGGCGGTAATGCGCTTGAGCTGACCGAACAGATGCAGCTTGGGTTCTTCCCCCGGATCGCGCCATTTGGTGTAGAGCAGCCGCTGGGTAATGTGGAACAGGAGCGTGGAGCGCCGCATATCCTCCAGGTGTTCCAGGTTCAGATCGACGTCCTCTCCGATGATGCCGGCGTTCTTCGTAATCGAGGGGCCGACGAGATCCGGGGTCAATTCCAGGATGGAATCTTCATTAAACTTGGCGGTCAATCGCTCTTCCGGCAGTTCGACCCGGTAGCCGGCGACACGGGGAAACCGGATTTCCAGGGAGTCGCGCTCGGGTCGAACTGCCTTGACCCGGATCGTTTCCCGGGGCGGTTGGGGCGGCGCAATGACGGGCTTGGCCGTGAAGTCGAAGGGAATTCCCAGAACGTCCGCATATTCAACATTAAACAGGCCCTCTTCATTGAGGTCGTAAGACTGACGGCGCAGGGCGCGACCGATGACCTGCTCGCAAAGAAGCTGCGTTTTGAAGGCCCGAATACCCAGGACATGGGTGACGGTGTTGGCGTCCCAGCCCTCGGTGAGCATGGACACCGAAACGACGCAACGGATGGAATCGCCGAGGCGGTCCGCCTTGCCGACGGTGTTCATGACCTCCCGGAGGATGTCCTGATCGGTGAGGTTTTCGGCCTGGCGGCGGTCGCCCGTGCGTTCGACGATTTCACGGCGGAAACGGTCAAGCTCATCGGAAGCCATGGTGCGGAAATTGTCGTCCAGGGCTTCCCCCGATTCGAGCTGTTCACTGTCGATCAGCAGGGTGCGGGGTCGCGAGATGGGATTGTCATACTCGTCGAAGTTGCGAAACAACTCAAATCGTCCGTTTATAATCTGGCTGGAGCCGTCGGCATTTTCCCGATTAAAGCCGGAGATGAAATCGTACACCAGTTTGGACGTGGAAGTATTGTTGCAGACGACGATGAAACACGGCGGGATGCGAACGCCGGCCGCCTCCCAGAGATCGTATGTTTTCTTATAGTGACCGTAAAGCGCCTCCAGGGCCGTTTGCAGCTCTGTGGGCAGGCTGAGGGGATCGAGGTGCTTCGACTTTCCCCGGCCTTTCTTGGGCATCTTCGCCCCAATGTGTTTCCATAATTCCCGGAAGCGGGGCATCTCCCCACCGGGGATGTTGTCGGCCACCGGCACGCGGGGAAGTTTGACAATGCCGCATTCGATGGCATCCATGAGGGAAAAATCACACATCGTCCACGGGAACAGGGTCCCTTCCGCATAGCCGGAACCACTCAGGAAAAACGGTGTGGCAGACAAGTCGATCACATTGGTTAGTCCGAGCTTCCGATTAACCATTTCCAGACCTGAAATCCAGAGCCGGGCCGCCTCGTTGTTCTTTTCCGCCTCTTTTCGATCGTCTCCCTTCAGGTCGATCTCGTCATCCTCTCCCGGCTTCTCCCGATAACAATGGTGGGCTTCGTCATTGATGACGAGAATGTTCTTCATGCCCATCAGGTCGGGCATAACCCGCTGCAGCATCTGCCCTCCCGTTTCCAGGGTGTTCAAGGCCTCGCCGCGGCCCTGGAGCAGGGACCGGCCGCCCTTGGACAATTCCAGCCGTTCGCGGAGCTTGAAGGCATGGTAATTCGTAATGACGATTTTGGCCCGCTCAAGGTCCCCCAGCATATCCTCCGGGATTAGCTCGCGACTTTGGTAATAGCTGTCCGGGTCGTTGGGCTGGAGCACACGCAGGCGGTCGCGGATTGTGAGTCCGGGGGTAACGACAAGAAAGCCCCGCGTAAATTTTCCGCTCCGTGGCCGCCTGACCGCATTGATCGTCTGCCAGGCAATCAGCATGGCCATGACGGTGGTCTTGCCGGAGCCGGTGGCCAGCTTCAGGGCCAGTCGCATCAGCTCCGGGTTGGCATCGTGATTGGCATTGGCCAGGTGTTCCAGGAATATCTTTCCGGCCTTCCCGATCGCAGGGGCCACCTCGGTCAGCCAGATAACGGTTTCCACCGCCTCGACCTGACAGAAAAAAGGCCTGATATTGTTGAACTTGTGATGCCGCCAATGCTGGAGCAGGCGGGCCGTTTCAGGTGTGACGCGCCAGTCATTCGGGTTTGGCAAGCTTCGCCATTCGTCCACATGACGGCGGAGTTTGTTTATCGTTTCCGTTGTTTCGTATTGCTGCGCCGCTGTCGAGATGCCTTTGCCTTCATCGAAGACAAAATCGGCCTGTGCGGCAGCTCCCTTACGCTTCCTCGGTTTCGGAATAGGTGTAATGAACTCGGCACGTCGGCGTTTTTCGATTATTTGCTGCGTGGGTTGGCCCTGGTCGTCAAGTTCCCAGTGCCGTAGCGGATAAGAATAAGGAGAGTTGAGGATGGGCCGTTCGAAGAATCGATTGTCCATTGTTCGTTTATCTCCTGATGCGAATATCGCTCTTTTAAGATCAGTAGATCGAATTGGTGACACTCAATACATCAATTAAGAAGGAATATCAAGATATCATAGCATTATAATGCGAAATATTCTGTGATAGACAGTCAGTTGTTTGAATGCCAGCATATCAAAACGCAGATCTTCATCGTAGAACAGATCAAAGAACGCATCGTGATCGGTCTGGTCCGTCAGGCTATGTTTCTTAAGCAGATCCACGACGGCGGCATGGCTGGCTCGCAGTTCATCAGACGTCCTCTCTGTTTAACAGTTGCCTACCCAACGCTGTCAGCCGATATTTCTGGTTGTGGGCGCAAGCCAGCCGCATTACTTGGTCGCTTTGATGGTCGGTTTCTTGATCGTTCGCAAGGGCTGACGCTTCAATAACCCGCAGAATGGCGGGGGTGATGCGGTAAGGCGGCGTGTAGGTGGCAGTCATGACTTCCCCTCCTTTACGACCCAGTGACCGCCTTTGTCGGGGCCGATACGCTCGACGATCCCGGTTTCCCGCAATTTACGGAGGGCGCGTTCGACGGTTCTGGTAGATTTCCCGATCTGTGCAGCCAACGCTGCGCTCGAAAGGCTGCCGTCAGATTCGAGCAAGACGACAATTTTCTCCGTCATTTTCTCCGTCATTTTCTCCGTCATTTTCTCTAGCGTTTTTCCTGACGGCGTGACTCCGGCATCGAATTTCACCATCAATCCCGATGCGTCAGTACGGTATTCGGGAACCGGCACACCTGCCACTTCGCATTCACGGTTGATTTTCTCGATACCCCGCCCCCAGGATTCAATCATTCCGGCGCGGAAGAAAGCATTGGCAATCAAAGGGTTGAATGGCTTGGAGGCGTGTTTTGACAACAATTGTTCTACAGTCCAGTTCTCGGGCAACTGGCCGTCATTCCAGAAATAGATTTTGTTTTCGTAAACGCTGATCTGAATAGGTGCGCCGCTGCTGTAGTCTTTGTGTACAATGGCATTCAACAAGGCTTCCCGCAAGGCCGCCTTGGGAAAGGGAAATCGTTCGACACGACTGATCCCTTCATAGCTGATCGCCGCCCGCAGGTATTTGGTGAGCAATAGATCCATTGCCTTTTCGGCCTGGACAAATAGGCTGCCATGAATGTCATCCTGATAAAGCAAGTCGGCATCCGTGCGGAAATAACCAATTTTTATGTAGGCCCCGACCACCCACTTTTCCGGATTGTGATGAAACAGCAACACAGCGGCACGCTTGAGGTAGTTGCCGTCTTTCAGGTTGAGGTTATCAACGAGCAGGTCATTGCTCTCAGCCAAAACCTCATCGCTGACGCGACCGCTTTTAGCCGTCTTGGCGCGGAAGATATCGAAGGACTCCTCTTTGAAATCGGCCACGCCAACGTGCGGCACGGGCACCCCATCCCAGTGTTTGCCCTGCTTTTTGAGCAAAAACCTGTCAAGCGCCGCCCCTTTAAGTTCCTGCTTGGTACTGCCGCTGCGATAATAATACTCGCCTTTGTAGCTGATGGGGTAGGGATAAGGTTCCACCACAATTTCGAGTAACTCTTTGTCCTGTTCAACCCTCAGATTGACATCGACAATAATCCCCAGGATATCCCTGATTTTATTGGGTATGTCTTCTAACAGCTTTTTGGCGTTGGCTACACCCAGGATCACGCCTTTATCATTTTTACCAATGATCAGCCTGCCGCCCTGGGCATTGGCAAAACCGCAGACCCAGCGGAGATATTCATCACGCCACGTCTCTTTCCACTCAATGGTTTGGGTTTCTTTGGGGCTCATGCGCCGGCAACCTCCGTATCGTTTAGCAGATCGGTGACGCGCGTCCTTACCGTGAGCAGGTCTTGCATGAGGGCGGTTTTTATGGAGTGGAGTTTTATGCAATTTTGGATACGGTAGTTCAGCTTCGACAGGGTGCGATTGAGGTTCCATGCCAGGGAGAGTCGGCGGTTTTCGTCGTCTTTGAGACGCTGGAATTCCTTGATGAGGTAGAGCTTGAATTCGGGGCTGAGCCAGGAGCCAAACTCGAAGGCAATGTCTTTGTGGGCATAGGTGCCGCCATAGCGTCCGGCGCTTGAAACAATGCCGATGGCTCCCGTCTTCTCGATCCACTGCTTCGGAGTCAAGGTAAAGCTGTTGAGGCCGGCCTGCATTCTAATTCCGTCGAATTCGACGGAATTAAAGTTTTGGTTATTGAGTCTCTCCCAAATACCAAGAAATTCTATCGTGTTTCGATTCCTGAGCCAATTCCTTACAAGGTCGTCACTGCGATCTGCGTTCTTGAAACGCGCAATATCCGTTATGCAAATGTAGTCATCCTCCTTATGGGAAAGAACTGTAATGGCAGTCCCTTGAACGTCGAGGGTGCTTTTCCTGTCTCTGCTCATTTCAATTTTCCTTTCTTTCACTGTTTCGAAGGATCAGGTGGCCACTTCATCGAGGGAACCGGTGACCTCCTTTAAGAAGGCGTTTGTAGCCTCAATGATCAATTCACCACTGAAGGACCTGTCTGATTTGACCCGTGCTATAACTGTCTCACAGAAATCCCTTGTCAATGGCATTGTTCCGGCTCCCTCCTGCCGATGAGGTTGATGAGGACGCGGGTCAGGAGGTCCTTTTCCGCCGGTTTGCTCTCGGCGATTAGCAGGGTCATGGCGACAAGGGCGGTATCGGCAATTCTCTT
>Ga0247841_10000577_pt1 | contig 94171 bp, 93 predicted proteins | sample LaCruzMarch2015__2_FD_192410 | JGI IMG/M metagenome (GOLD analysis project Ga0247841, IMG submission 192410) | Freshwater microbial communities from meromictic Lake La Cruz, Castile-La Mancha, Spain - LaCruzMarch2015_18m | ecosystem: Environmental > Aquatic > Freshwater > Lake | place: Spain...
GACATCCCCTGCACCTTTGAGGTCGCATGGGGCATGCCAACCTATCGCGAGCACATGGGGTTCGAGATCGTCGGCTCACTCGGCAGCATCCACATGACCCGTGTCTGGCCGATCAACGACGGCGACGACGAGAAGTCCAGTGACGCTTTGACGGCGGCGTATCTGATCGCAGGGCCCGATGGCAGGTACCTCACCAGCAACGTCATCATCAACCCCGACGAGTGTCCGGGCTGGCAGGATCCGTGGATGGGCCGGCTGGAGTACGCCGAGCGCTTCTACCGCTCCGTCGCCGGTGACGACAACGCCCAGATCGTGGACTTCAATAAGGCGCTGAAGATCCAGCAGGCGATCCGCGACTGGTACGCCAGCGCCGTGTAGGCAACGAGCAACTGGAGGAGAACTGGGTCCCGACTGAAGGAAACTTTGGTCGGGCTTTTTTAAATAAAAAATGACTGTGTCCGGTGCGGGGACACAGTCGTGGGTCGAAATGTGGGGGCGGCCGCGGCTAGGCGGCGATCGGGATCTTCTTGTCGCAGTTGAGGTGGTCGGCACACACCTCGTAATGGTAGCTCATGACGATGCCGCTGGTGGTTACGACGTTGGCGATGATCGCACAGTCGTCACAGTCGAACATCACGACTCCGAGGAAGATGGCGACATCGGCCAGGTTGTCATCAGTTGGCCGCAGTGTCTTCCTGCCGTCTCGTACCACCAGGATGTTGCTGGGGCCTTTCTTGCTGTTCTTCCTAATCTCGACACGCATGACTTGCCTCCCGTTCATGATCCGAAAGTGTAACAACATAGTATCACAAATTTCCTTTTTGTCAATAAGGTTGGGCTTTTATCAATTCAAGAGTCCTGGTAGAATACAAAGGCATGAAAGATATATTGGCGGAATTAAATGAGCCTCAACGCGAAGCGGTCCGAACCACAGATGGGCCGGTTTTAATTTTAGCCGGAGCGGGGAGTGGTAAGACTAAAGCGCTAACGCACCGACTGGCTTATCTCATCAGCGAGAAAAAAGTATCACCGGCATCAATCCTCTCTGTAACATTTACCAATAAGGCGGCGGGCGAAATGAAGGAGCGGATGGCCAAGCTAATTGGCAGCGAGGAAAAATTGCCCTGGATGGGGACATTCCACTCCATCTGCGTCAAAATTCTTCGCCGTGAGGCAACACACATCGGTTATCCGACCAGTTTTACTATTTACGACACGCAGGATCAGTTAGCGGTGGTGAAGAAAATTATGCAAGACAAGGGCATCGACACTAAGCATTACAATCCGAATGCAATCCTATACTATATAGGGAGCTCAAAAAACGAGTTTATTACACCTGAAGAGTACAAAAAATTTGTTAACTCACCTTTTGAAGAGGTGGTTTTTGATGTTTATAAGGAATATCAAAAATACCTGAAAACCATTGGAGCCATGGATTTCGATGATTTATTGGTTTTATGTGTTCAATTATTCGAAGAACACAAAGAAGTGCTAGAAAAATATCAGCGGATATTTCAGTACATTATGATCGACGAGTATCAGGACACTAATCAAGTCCAATATATGTGGGCCAAGATGTTGTCGGCGAAGTCTGGCAATATTTGCGTGGTTGGAGATGATTCACAATCAATTTATGGTTTCCGTGGCGCTAACTTTCGCAACATTCTAAATTTCGAACGTGATTACAAAGGCGCCAAAATTATCAAACTTGAGCAAAACTATCGCTCAACAAAAAATATTCTTCGGGCAGCTGATGAACTAATCAAATACAATAAGCATCGAACCGACAAAACTTTATTTACTGACAATCCAGATGGTTCAGCACTACAAATTTATCAGGCGCTAAACGAAAAGGATGAAGCCGAATTTATTGCGACGGAAATTCGTGGGCTTTGTTTCGCAGAGAAAACCAGTTGGAGCGATTTTGCGGTTTTGTACCGAACTAACGCCCAATCACGTGCGGCTGAAGAAGCTTTTCTGCGGTATGGAATTCCCTACAAAGTTGTTGGCGGGATAAAATTTTACGAACGTCGCGAAGTCAAGGATATGTTGGCCTACTTAAAATTGATTATGAATCCGGATGACCGTATCGCTTTCGAACGCATTGTGAATGTTCCGGCCCGGGGTATTGGCTCGAAAACCGTAATCAAATATCTTCAAGGTTTGGCGTCATTAAATTCTGATGTGCCGGAGAAAATTGCAAAATTTTTGGAAATGATGGAAAGTTTTCGTCAGCAATCTTTGACCATCGGAGTATCGCAGTTAATAGAAATCATAGCGGAAAAGAGCGGTTACAAAGATAACTTACTAGATGGCACAGCTGAGGCCGAGGCTAGGTGGGAAAATATTTTGGAGCTAAAATCGGTTGCTGCCTACACCGATACTACGACCTCCGAAAAACCACTAGAATCCTTTTTGGAAAAAATTGCTCTTTATCAAGATTCAGATGATCGAGATCCTAATGCCGATGTCGTAACTTTAATGACCTTGCATTCATCCAAAGGCCTAGAGTTTCCAACAGTTTTTATGATTGGAATGGAGGAAGGATTGCTGCCCCATGCCAGAAGCATTGTTGACGAGAACGAAATCGAAGAGGAGCGGAGGCTTTGTTATGTTGGGATTACTCGTGCTAGAAAAAAACTATATTTAATATATGCCTCAGGGCGAATTTATTTTGGCAATCCGGTGGCGAATTTGCCATCACGCTTTATTGCCGAGATACCAGATGATGTAAAAAGTCAGATCTAACTATCTGCGCTATCTTTTTCGTGAAGTGCAATCGCTTTTTTGTAGGCTTCGACCATTGACAAGGTAGCCGCTCGAAGACCAAACTGATCGGTTGATTGTTTTGCTTTGGTTTGAAGCTGAGTAAGTTTTTCTTTGTCGACCAAAAGTTTATAAGCAGCGTCTGCTAAACCTTCGGAACCAAGTTCTTCTGGCACCAGAACGCCGCTTTGATTATCAACGATCATATCGTTGTTTCCAGCAACATCAAAAGCGATAATAGGGCGGCCTGCCGCCAAAGATTCGGCATAGGTCATTGGTTGGACTTCGGAGGTGCTAGCAGTTAAAAATAAATCAAAGGCAGCTAGGTAATCTGAAATTTGTTTATGGTCTACTGCGCCGGCAAAGATGATGCCCGGGATCTTTTTGCTGGCAGTTTTCAATTTGTGCCGAAGATTGCTGTCACCAACCAGAAGTAGCCTAGAACCTGGCAGTTTTGCCCGAAACTGAGCAAAAGCGTTAAGCAAAATGGAAAGGTTCTTTTCGCTTGAAAGTCGGCCGACATAACCCGCAACAGGTGCTGAGTCTTGGATCCCAAACTTTTGGCGGATACTTTGGCCATCGGCCCGGTTGTAATTTTTTAAATCAGTCGGATTGGAAACGACAATCACTGGCGTTTTTATTTTTAGCTTTAGTAGCCGTTCGCGTGAGCCGAAACCGGGAGTTGTAACCAGGTCAGTTTGGTCACAATATTTTTTAACTTTTTGGTTTATGGTTTCTAACACCCATGATTTTGGCAGGGGAACCTTTGAAAGATAAAGTTCGTAGCGGGTGTGAATTGTTGTTATGAGCGGTAGATTTAATTCTTTGGCAAATTTTAATGCCCAGCTGCCGACCCACCAAGGATGTTCGCTGTGAATTAGTTCAATTTTTTCCTCAAGCAAAGTTTTCTTGATTTTTTGCATTTGGAATGGCAAAGCCAGAGGATACTGCGGGTACTGAATTGAGGGGAAACGAAAAACTTTCGGCAAGTCATCTTTTGTTTTGAGTCCATCTACAGTTGGTGCAAAAACCAAAACTTCGTGGCCAAGAGCCAAAAGTTCTTGTCGCAAATTCGTCGCCGACACAGCGACACCGTTTTTGCTCGGCCAAAATGTGTTAGTAAAAATTGCAATTTTCATTGTTGTCCCTTCAAGCTTAAGTCTAGCAAAAAAAATATATCCATAAAACTGCGTTAAAAGAAAATTGTATATAATTTATCAGTTAATTTGTTGTTACGCTTTTTCTTTGGAATTCCTGATGATGTAAAAACAGAAATCTGATACAATTAATTTGTATTAAAGTTTTAAAGATTACAGGTGGGGAAACGCACTAAACTAATACTAGCGATAGTTATCGGTGCCATAATATTATTCTCTGGTGCTCTTTTTGGCTTAGCTAAATATGGTGTCATAAATCTTAAAATGTTGGCAGACACAATAGGGGTTAAAAGCACCTCTTCCTCACTTACGGTTACTGTCAGTTATGCGACTGGTGCCCAGGGCAATCAAACAATCAAACTCTACCGCAAAACAGCTGATTCAATTTCGTTAGGTACTACTGAAGTTGATAGCAGAAGTATTACTGCCCCTGGAAATGTTAGCTTCAGTCTTGCCTCTGGATATGTCTATGATGTCGCTTGTGTTAACAATGCTGTTCCTAATTTGAATATTCACCCTAGTTCTTTGCCAGTATCAGCATCAGTTATCTGTGGAATTGGCGCTGGAGGTGGGGGTGGCCAGTCCTGTGACCCAAATAACCAGAACTCCTGTCCAGAACCGCTGGTTTGTGGCCTAAATTCTCATGCTTGTCAAGCCAGAGCCTGTACTGGAACTGGTCAATCCACCTGTCCAAGCGGGCAGATTTGTCAGAACCAGTTTTGCCAAGTTGCGACATTTCCAACAACCAATATTCTTACTGGTAAGGTATTCAATAGTAGAAACGAACTTCTTTCCAATGTGAGTGTTCAAATTTACGATACCGCGACACAACAAAATATCAGTCAGGCTATGATTTCAGATGAGAGTGGTGACAGTTATGGAAATAACTATAGCAACTATGAATCTGGAGCTTTTGTTAGGGAGAATTTAAATAATTTGGTAGCAAAGTTCTCATATCCCGGTTATAACGATATAACTTTAAATTTAACTACAAGCGGATCAATTATCCGAGTGGTGGCTGGAGCGAGCGGAGAAATTACCAGTTTTTTAAAAGACATAAAGTTTGAAAATTTAGCCTATACAAGCACATTAGATATTATTGGTAAAATTCAATTTGGCACCGGTGCAGCTGTCCCAAACATAAATTTATCAGCCAAATGTAGCAATGGCATAACTGCTTGTACATCAAAACCAAATATGACTAAGACTGCAGTTTCGGAGCTCGCCGTAACAAATCGTTATGGCTGGAATACTAACTATCAAATTTCAGATTTTTACAATATTGCAAAACCAGCAGCCGAGTTTAATTCCTTCACTTTGGAATACATAGTTCCTAGCGGTTTTTACTACGATACAAATAATAATGGGGTATTAGACGGCCCGCATGAAACAGGTACAATCCAACTCACAATTAACGCTAATCAAGTCACTACGCCGACTGTCGGCTTTGCAAAATCTAGTGTTCACTTTGACATTGTTGTAAAAACTATTGAGACATTTACTTTAGTTGTTAATGCTTATTCAACTGATATAAATAATCCTGAAATTCCGTATGCAAATTTAGCTCTAGAATTAAAACGGAGCAATAGTATAGTTAACGCTAAAACCACTTCAACAACAAAAATTTGGCCGCAAACTGCTGATCAGAAAATAGGAAACGCTTACTTTGACAATTTAGATCTTTACTCGGATATACACCTATATACACTGGAAGCAACTTTGACCGAAGCACAAAAGCAGGCAGGGGCAAATCTTGGTAGCCAAAATGTATTCTCGATTTCAAGTTCAATGATTGAGACATATAATAACTCGAAAATAGTCCGTATCTCTATTCCCATTTTCTTGCGTAATACCGCCACATTTAAAATTTTAAATCAAGAGGCTGACCAACCAATAAATAATGCTTCAGTTGAAGTATTTGACTTGGGCTGTCCAACCCTTGGTAAATTTACGCAATCTACGAATTCTGACGGTATATCTGTATTTTCTGACCCAACATTGATAAATTATCTAAATGGCAATATACCTAGCTGTTTACCCGCTTTACAATACAAAATTACCAAAAACGGTTTTTCGACTCAAATTGGTTTTACAATTGGAAGAGCACTTGCTTCGGTTCAAATAATTAGACTTTCGGCCTTAAATACTTCGACACCAAACGGAATATTTGGTAAAGTTTTTGACTTTAACAATCAAAATCCAATTTCCGGAGCCAAGGTTTCCATTTATAATAACTCTCGCCCAGACAAATCAATGGCAACAACTACAACAGATCAAAATGGCTATTATCAATTCACTAATTTGGCAACCGGGAGGTATATTCTTTCAACTACTCTGTCTCCATTCTTACATATCAGTGCTTCACGTGCTTTAATTTCCTACACCCAAAACACTAAAATTAATACTAATTTATTTCTTAAGCCTCCAAATGAATCCACTATTGTTTCAGTAACTTGTGTTAATAAATATACTATACAGCCATTGCCATATTCAGTAATTACTATTACTGGTATTGGAAATAATTATTTGACTGAAAAGGTAACAGATGGTTATGGGGGGATATTGTATGATTTACCCGTTGGTTCCACTTATCAATTGACATGTAAAGCACGTAATGTATCAGGTTTTTACAGTTATGGTTCTACCACAGCGATTATTCCAATTGATTTGTCTTCTATTTCTCACCAGGAATTTCAAAAACAATTTATTATTACAGTCGACACCGGAGTACCTAATAGAATTGACAAGCTTTCGGTAAATGTTTACAACAATTCCGGATTAGTTTCAGATGCTAAAATTCAGCTTATCGCTAATACATCACTGACACAATATGTTGCTGATTGTCAAGACGTGAATCTTTATTATGGGAAAGGTAAAGCACCGATTGTAATACCGGATGATAAAGTAAACTCTCCAATAGAAGATAAATTTATTTGTGGTTTAGAAAAACGATATTTTTCATCAGGGGAATTAGTTACAATTAAAGTCGTGGATCAAAATCAAACTTTCAGTCAGATTATTTATCCAAAATATGGCAGTCAAAATGAAGCAGAAATAAATATATATTTGAAAGACAAAGATAGTATCGGAATTGATGAAATTTGTGTCGAAAATAATGACTGGAACACTAAAAGCAGCATAAACCAGGCTTACACTTTCTTCCAAAAATTGGTTTTGCACAGGTGGAATAATGGACAGTGGATAACGGAAAATGCACCTAGTTATTATATCAAGGAGACAGAAATTGATGGTATTGATAGTTATTATACAAACTGTTACAAAAATCAGTCCGCTGGGAAGTACCGAGTTAAATATGTTGGAGATGTAAATATCAGCGCGATTATTTCTGATGAGGTTGAACATCAAGCAGGAAATAGTGATTGGGTGGAAATAGATACTGACAATGAAATATGTAAAAATAGCGGGAACAAATTTTATATCACTTCATTTTCTCCTGGAATAACATGGGCAGTGAATGACGAAAACTATTTTAATTCCAACAGACAACTATTTTTAGATTTAAATGCCACGCTGGTATCAGTTATGCAATCTTCAAAAAAAATTGACCCAGTTTTAATTACAATTTTCCCCCACAATGATGCAACAGCTTATGCCTCATACGATGTATCAAGTTGCATGGGGGTATCTAACCCTGCTCAAATAACATTTTCCAGGGAATTCATTGATCAATATAAAGCATACAACCGGGAGGATATCCTAAGGGGAACGATTGCTCACGAATATGCTCATCAATTTTATCATATACTATTGAATGATCATGATAAAATTATCTGGAATAATTTATATAACGAAATACTAAAAAGCACATACAGCGATGCAGTTTGGGCCAGCCTTAGAGAAAGTAACATTGTAATGGAAAATACTTATAACCTGGGTCACCCTTGGGATAACGCAAACGAAATGTTCGCTTCATTTTTTAGCGCTTATTTTACACAACATGATAATTTTTATGGCATTATTAATTATCATTTAGAAACAATGCAACCACCTCAAAATATTACAGCTTTTATGTGGCAATTTTTCTCTGAAAAAATTGGGAAAGTTTATACTAATGATAATAAATTTTTCACCCCAGTTGGCGGACAAATAAGTGGTGCAAATTATACTTTTGATCAAATCGCCAACGGTAACTGGAGACAAACTGGTTATGAAAATTTAAATGTAACTGCCAAGGCAAAAGTTCTGTATTCACGAAATGTTGCGCCAATACTAAACCAGGGTAAAGCCATAGTTAGCCGGGCAATAATTTCTGTTAATAATGCTGTCGATCGTATACTTTCAAGTTTAGGACTTACAGTAAATACCGGTACAGTTTCAGGCAAAGTAGTTAATCTCAAGGGTAAAGTCATTGGCAATATCATCGTTCAAATTGGTCCAAAATATGCTATCACTGCCAGTGATGGTTCGTTTACAATTGCCAATGTTCCTGAAGGGCAACAAAATATTGAGCAAATTAGCAGTTTCACAGCAAATATTGGCACGGCGCCGATGCAGCAAGGTTATGTTCAAGTGACCAGGAGACAAACTACAACGGTCACAATTCGCGCTAATAAATAATGGCTGAGTTTGCTATAATACTCTCATGCGCAATTTTTTTTACGCTGTGGTTTCGGTCTCTCTCATCGGTTTCGGTTTTTTTAGTGCTCTAAATAGCCATGCTCAAGAAGTTGCAAGTGACAAGTTGCAAGTGACAATTTATCCGTATCAAATTACCGAGATTAAACCGTCGGGTGACAAAGTAATTACCGATGGCGTAAGTTCTAGTGTAAACCCAATAAAAGTTATTCCTGATCTCAAAGTTGCTTATTATCCGGAGGATAGAATCTCATTTTTTCCTGACCCGAAACTTGGCTTTGGCTCGACGATTAAAATCGAGCGAGCACCAGTGATTTCGGTTAAGGATGGTAAGCGATCAAAGCAATATCGGAGTTGGGTGGGCACAGTCGAGGAGTTATTTGGCGAAAAAGGTATTGAAATTGGCACCGATGATAAAGTCAGCGTTTCATTAAGCGCACAAATTTTTGATGGCTCAACGATCTCTATTACTCGTGTAGCGATAACAAACGTTGTGGAAACAAAACTAATCGATTTTGCTATCCAAGAAAAAGAAGATCCAAATCTTGATTATGGCAAAAAGCGTGTCGATGCTGGCGTAAAAGGGGAGAAGAAATTAACATATCGAGTCACCCGTGAGGATGGTGATGAAGTAAGTCGAGTACTTTTAACTACTGAGATTACAAAACAACCGAAAACTCAAATAAACTACACCGGTACCAAAGTTACAGTTTTATCATCGGTTCGTGGAACAGCGACTATCGGCCCCAAGCAATGTTCTATCGTTAGCGCTAACTATAGGGCTGGAACTTTGGTAAGAATTACCAATAGCGCAAACGGAGCCAGAGTTTTTGGCACTGTTGATTGCACCTGGGGAACAGCCACAGCTCCCCCAGGGATTGTTTTGGATCTTTCCATGAGTGTTCTCTCGTCCCTCAAATGGAACGGCTTAGGCGCCGGCCCAAGTGTGTTGGTAGAAGAAATCAAGCAGTAGAACTGGTATAATAAAATTAGAAAATATGGGGAACAAAAGAAAGACGACTGTCCTAATTTTGGTAGTTGTATTTATCGCAATTTTGGCGGGGCTTTTTTATATTCTAAACCAGAGGTTCCATTTCTTGGCGGATAGTAACACCTCGGCTGATTGGGCAATATACCCAATTAATTCTCAGGATAAGCCGATAGAATCAACATTTGTTGATATAGAAATAAAAAATCCAACCCCCGGCGCTAAATATTACAAAGTTGCATCAGTTGGTACTGTCGGAATGGTTGATCAGTGGATAAGCAAAACTGGACAACAGATTCAAATTGCTCTTCAATCGTCTGTAAAAGTCGGTGTGGTATCACTTAAAATTTCTGCTTGGGACGAAAAACCGGAAAAGGGAGGTCAACTTATCAGGGAATACCCAGACGCCATTGATGTTGATTTTGATTTTTCATTCTCAAATTTGACAAATCATGTTACTCTGGCTGCTGAAACACAAGACAACGGTGATGTGAAAATCAGAGCTGCAGTAGACGATCAAACACTTGCACCACTTTTTGCGGAGGCAGATCTTTTTAGCTGGTCAGTAATCAGGCCGATTACCGGAAGTGGTGGAAGCGTTACCTGGAAAAATGATGGACGATATGACACCGATGTTCCTGAAATTATTTTTCCTGTTTCTCAACCAACCCCTGTTTATGTGAGTATAATGCTACAGAACAAAACAATCTATGATCAATACGGTGGGTACGCCGGTATTGCAGCATATTCACAGATAGGCAAAATTGTTTTTGGGGTAAAAAATGAAGATGGTAGTGATCCGATTGTGACGCCGGGATTTTCTGACAATGTATTTATCTCCCAAAGAATTATTCCTGGAAATATGAAATTGCCACTAATTACTGATCGGGTTACAATCTTTTCCGGGGGCAGAATGATTGTGCCATTTGGCATTGACGGTACAGTACTACTGAATCCGCAGTACCTGGAAATAGACCTTCCTTATGGCGTAACTCTGAATCAAACAAATTTTAATCTTAGGACAAATTTAGCAGAAGTTTCTAATGATGAGCCAAATCTTCCTCCTGGTTATCATCGCTATAGAATTGAAAAAATTAATCCAGCGGCCACCTGGGCAGATGGGATGACAGCATTATATCCAACATTCCCTGAATCAATGATAGGAACAAGCAATTTGAAAATTCGTCTCCGTCCGGTAAATGCTGACCAGTTGGGAAGAAGTGATAACTGGCAGGAGCAGCAGTTGTTATTAGCTGATATGCCAGAAGTTACTTTGCCAAAAAGATTGGTTACCAGTTTTACATCTGCTAACGCGCAAGAGTTTTTTCTAAATTCTGGCGCGAATGGCAATATTGATAATTCACTCAACTTGTACAAAAAACTTGGTTTTAATCTTGTGCCAAATGGAGGACTCCAATCTGATAATCCACAGACCAGTCTGCGTTTGTATACCCCTGAAGAAAGACAGGCAGAACCTTGGAAGGATTTAAAATATGGTCCTTCGCATGCCTTGTTTTATGGCAATTATCTGAAAACTACGCCTAGTTTGTTCAAACTTTATTTAGGCAAATATGTTGGTGTGACCCCGGAACAATTCGACAGTTGGGCCGATGCACTAGATTTCAATGCCTATTTTAAAACTAATCTGACTGAGCCGCAATTAACAGTAGAGAGAACTAAATGGAAAAATGCTATCCACTTTAATATTGATAGCGGTGGCGGCATAGATATGGGTTACGATGGCATCTTTCTGCAAAATGATCTCTTGGCTATTCGTAATCAAATGGCTAAATCAAAACCGGAATACATCTTCTTGGACAGCGAATCATTTCCTTCCTATTCGCTTTGGTACTCCAATATTGATAAATCGGCCAACGCTCAGGCCAGAAAAGCCGCTGGTGAAAGTGACCAGGCTTTGACTGATCGGGTGGTTGATGAATTTGTTGGCAGTTTTGCTGGTGCAATTCGAGAAAATTCGCCAGATACGAAAATTTCTCTTTACGGTTTTACCGCTGTCAATACCAGAGGGTGGAATGTAATAACCCGTGACCTTGTGCAGAAACATAATTTAATTTTTGCTCCATCTTTATATGGCTCCAGCACTAATTTAGATCAATTTGGCGCAATAATCCGAGCAAATCGACTTGTCATGCCAAAAGGTCAAGAAATGATCCCTTATATTACCAATGGCTGCTATATATTTACTAAATCCGATCATATGTTCAATGAGGTTGTCCATACTTTTTTAAATGGTGCCACAGGATTTTCCTACTTCCGCGATCAGAATATTGATGATATGGCCCATCTTATTGATATGAGCAATGCAATTAAATTGTTATCTCCTCACGAAGACCTAATTATGGATGGTGATGTGGCTTTTAGCGATATTTCTGGGACTTCCAACGCAACAGTTTCGGCGATGAAAAAAGATGGTCAGTATCTTATTGGAGTAACACCAAAAGACAAAAATAACGCAGTTGAATTTACAGTCAACACGAATAAAAACCAGGAATATCAATTAAAAGATGAGAAAACCGGTGATACGGAAACAGTGTCAGGTGAACATATTCGAATTTCAAAAATTTTCCCTGCCGGAACTGTCGTTAGTTTGAAACCAAAAGCTGACACATCTCCCATCGATTCCCTCAACCTGACCGAAGGTCAAGTTATCACCACTAACCCTTACATACTCTCTCTAAAACTAAAAGATCCAGCAGATACCACTAAAGTATCTAAGGTAGAGTTCTATATCGATAACACTCTAATATCTACATCAACTCTTCCAGATGTTTCTGGCACATACCAAGCTGTTTGGGACACAAGTAAATATCATTCAGTAGTTAAAGTTATTGTTTACAACACAGACGGAACCACAGAAACAGTTACCAGAAACACTACGGTTAACCTATCACAAGACTATCAGAGTCCTATTGTTAATGTTTTGCCGATGACAGGGGAAACAAAAGACTTGATTCAGTCAATCCTGGGATTGTAAACAGAGATTGCCGCGTCGCTCAGTCGCTTCTCGCAATGACGACACGGTCAGTAAATAGTTCTATTGCAATGTTGCGCTGACTACCATTCTACTAGTGGTTGTTTTTGGTGGCCAACAGGTGATTAGAGTTAATTGCTTCTTGGATTTGTCCTGTGAAACCACTGAGACATCTTCTGGCTTTACTATTTTTGACTCTGAGACCTTGTAAGAATAATCTTTATTTTCTCGTGTAACTTTAATTGTGTCACCGGAAACCAGCTGGTTTAATTTTGCAAAGATGGTTTTGTAATTTCCGGGTTTTGCCTTGTAGTAACTTGAATGGCCAAAAATTACCGTGTTTCCACTTTCGCCTGGTAGTGCTGTTTTTGCCAAATGGGCAACTCCGCCTTCTAAAGCGGTCAAGTAAGTTTGCATGTTATTCCCGTCAACATTGTTAATAATTGGGGCTGTTATGCCAATTTTGTCGATGGTAATTTGTGTTCCAGCAGTACTATCCGGTGTGTTAGTTCCGTTTTTGGTAGGTTGGCCTTGGGTTGTAGCCGAACCATCTCCTTTGCTAAATATTTCAACACTTTTGTTTAGGTCATCGTTGATCTTTTTGCTTTCATTTACTCTAGCAACAATCTGCCAAACCAAAAAACCGGCCGCCAGCACGCAGACAACAATTAGAGATATCTTTAGATATTTGTTCATGTGCTAATTATACAACAATTTTGTTGATAAAAAATCACATCTCAGCTACATTGTAAGAGTGAACAAAGCGCAGTTGATACAATTTTTGCGAGCAAATGAGATCTGGGCCAAAAGAACTATGGGCCAGAATTTTTTGGTTGACAACGAAGTGTTAGATAAAATCATTGCTGCCGCTGATATTTCATCACAAGACACTATTCTGGAAATTGGCCCTGGGCTCGGTGTTTTGACGGAAGGATTATCAGAAAAAGCCAAAAAAGTCATTGCAATAGAAAAAGACGACAAACTAACTGAGATGCTCGAGGGTAAATTTTCTGGAACTAATGTTGAAATTTTGCACCAAGACGCGCTGGAGTTCGATCCGATTGAGCTTAGTGAATATAAATTAGTCGCAAATATTCCATATAACATCACCTCGCTAATCATTCGAAAATTTTTGGAAACATCCAACAAACCAGAGCGGTTAATATTGATGGTACAAAAAGAGGTTGCCGAACGCATTACGGCAAAACAAGGGGATATGTCACTGCTTTCAGTCTCAGTTCAATTTTATGCCCAGGCGGAAATTATCAGCTTGGTAAAAAATACTTCATTTTATCCAGCGCCCAAGGTTGATTCGGCAGTAATCAAAATTAGTCCAAGAAGTATTGATGAATCAATCGATGAGAAGGAGTTTTTTCGCTTGGTTAAGTTTGGTTTTGCAGCTAAGAGAAAAACATTGGAGAACAATTTATCAGCTGGAATGCATATCACAAAAGACGCTGCAGCTGATATAATTAAAAAAGCAGGGTTAGAGGCGAAAGTTCGGGCAGAATCATTATCAATTGAAAATTGGAAAAAACTATATAATGTCATCTCCGCGCAGGCGGAGATCCACTAATAGTAGATTCCCGTTTTCCCGCCATAGGCGGACAGGCATGGGAATAATAATCTGGGAGGGGAAATGACAGAAGTGAAAAAAAATAAAGAAAAAAGGTCAGAGTCAGTCGGTGAAAAGATAATTGAATCACCTGCAAGAGCTCTTGAGGAAACTATCAAAATTTCTGGTGAAGTTGAGAAGGTAATTATAGAGCAAGGACCAGTGAGGAAATTGGGGAATTATTGGCGGATGCTTGGGCCTGGTTTGACTACCGGCGCGGCTGATGATGATTGCTCTGGAATTGGAACTTACTCACAAACAGGAGCTGGTTACGGTTTTAAATTTCTTTGGTTAGCGCCGTTTTCGTTTCCACTAATGGCTGTAACACAAGAAATGTGCGCCAGAATTGGTTTGGTAACTGGGCGGGGGTTGGCTGGGAATATCAAACGATTTTTTCCGAGATGGGTGCTGATTCTTTGTACAATTTTGCTCTTTGCTGCCAACACTTTTAACATCGGTGCTGACTTAGGTGCAATGAGTGAAGCGCTGCGATTATTTTGGCCGCAATTAAATTACTTTTTCTTGATTGTTGTGGTTGCTGCCGTAATCTTAATTTTGCAGATCTTTCTTTCTTATGAACGATATGCCAGATACCTAAAATGGTTGGCACTGGTTTTGTTCTCATATGTTTTGGCAACACTGTTAATCAAAGGCTTAGATTGGCATGCAATTTTAAATGCTTCAATTAAGCCATCGTTTTCGTTTACCAAAGACCAAATACTTATCGTCACAGGTGCTTTGGGGACTACAATTTCGCCATATCTTTTCTTTTGGCAAACATCACAGGAAGTTGAGGAATCGATCCAGTCTGGTCAGAAATCTATCCAATCACGAATTGACGCGGTTTCCCCCGATGACATTACCGATATGAGAATTGATATTTGGTCCGGTATGTTCCTCTCTAACCTGGCAATGTTCTTTATTATCGCTGCCTGTGGAGCGACCTTACATGCGGCTGGAATTATGAGTATTGATTCAGCTGCTCAAGCTGCGGCTGCACTTCGCCCACTAGCTGGAGATTATTCTTATTTACTATTTGCTGTTGGTATCATCGGCGTTGGGGCTTTAGGAATCCCAGTTTTAGCTGGTTCGTCATCCTATGCAATTGCTGAAACTTTCGGCTGGAAACAGGGGCTGCATTACAAACTTCGCCAGGCGTATGCCTTTTATGGTATCATCATAATTTCTCTCTTAATTGGTGTCTTAATGAATCTGGCTGGCCTTAACGCCATGAAGACTTTAGTATATTCAGCTATCGCTAATGGTTGTGTAGCTCCTGTTGCACTAATTTTAATCTTGATTTTGTCTTCGAGTAAAAAAGTGATGGGCGAGAGGGCTAATCGTTGGCCAGCAAAAATTGTCGGTGGAATCTGCACACTTCTTATGATAGTTGCTGGCGCTGCTACTATTTGGGCACTACTCAATTAAAAAACCCGTAAGCAAATTGGCTCACGGGCTGGGTTCGTCAGGCCGGAAAGTTGCATTGATTGGGTCTGTGTATACAACCCCGTTTGTCAGGCAGATTTTTTTCCCGGTGAGCCGGTGGGGTGATTCTGCGTCAGGATCGGCCTGAACGATAGTACCTGCGACGAAAGTGAAGTTTGGTCTTCTAACCTCGACTGTGATATCAACGACTAAGTCAACCTTTGCTCTTGCACCATCAGAGAAAGTGACGGTGCCTGTTACGTTTCGGCTTGGCATTGCCGTCACCTCCTTTGTGACGACTAAACGATAGCATAATTGTTGGTTTTTTGCTAAGATGTCAGCATTATGGAAAAAGGAATTCTATATATTATTGCCACGCCATTGGGGAATATGGGCGATATCACAAAAAGGGCGGTTGAGATACTATCAGCCGTTGATTTTGTTGCCTGCGAGGATACTCGAGTAGCAGGTGGACTTTTGCATAAGTTAGAAATTAAAAAAGAGCTGGTTTCAATTCATCAGCACTCATCGGATGAGAAAATTGCTTTTATTATTAGAGAACTCGAAGCCGGAAAATCAATCGCTTATGTGTCCGATAATGGTACTCCAGGTATATCCGATCCCGGGCAGAAATTAGCCAAAGCAATTCAACAATGCAACAATATAACAATTATTCCTGTTCCGGGTCCAAGTGCATTGACGGCCGCTATTTCAGTCTCCGGCATGGTTGAAAAGGAGTTCTATTTTCTAGGTTTTTTGCCAAAGAAAAAGGGCAGAGAAACCAAGTTCAAAATGCTTGCAACTCTAGATTGCCCTTTTGTAGTTTATGAATCCGCCCCTCGGTTGGAAAAGACATTAAATGATATCAAAAAATATATTGGGGATAGTGCCGAGGTCTTTATCGCCCGCGAAATGACTAAGAAATTTGAGGAATACTGGGGTAACAATATAGATGAAATTATCAACGATCTAAAAAACCACACCATTAAAGGTGAATTTGTTCTAATAGTTCACAAGAATTGAGTTACCCATCCTTCGTTCAAATTCGTTTCGAGGGCTACGACCTCGCAAACTAATGTTCGCTACGGAGGGTTGTTTGTTTCACAAACAAAAAAACGCCTAGCCAAAGTGGCGAGGCGCTGAGTTGTCTGACCGCGGTGCGGCTAGATCGGGTACTCGAAGCCCAAGAGGATGGTAACATAGTCAGGGTCGATGAAGACCCCACATACAGCATGGGAGTCAGGCCGATGGCTGAAGATCGCTCCCTCGGTGAAGTTGTCGCCATACAGCTTGGGGTTCAGGGTTGATACGGGGTCGTTGTTCCAGATCAAGCCGTAGACCCGGTACAACTCGGGCATGGTTACTGCGTCGACCGGCACACTACCGCGTGCGATGGAGATAGCCATCATGTCTATAGAGCCAGCGTCTTGGAAGGCAGCCCTAAGCATCGACCGCATTCATCGTTAAAGTCGATGGTGTCCCTGGCACAGGTGCTGTCAGTCAGAAACACGGTGATGTCGCCTGAGGTGGGCAACGGACACGGCTCGCACCAGCTCCCTTCCGATGGTTTGTACGTTGGCCCCAATGGTACCAGTACGGTGTCACTTGTCGGGTACACCATGGTATTGTTGGAGCTGGTGGCGCTCAGTGCGCGACCGGACATTAGGCAGGCTGCTGCCACCTGAAGAAACTCCAACTTCCGTTGTAGCCACTCATCGCGTGGCATGTACTTCTGGCGGGCTATTGTCTGAGGTGCCATGGATATCCTCCAAATGTCTCTGGTGTGCTGACACAAAAGTTATACCTTTTAAAATTTATAAAGTCAATTATTGAGTAAGCAAGCTCAATCTGCTAGAATCTAAGTATATGAAGAAAAAATTCTACATTACTACGCCAATTTATTACATCAACGACGTGCCTCATGTCGGCCATGCCTACACCACCATCGCTGCTGATGTTTTATCGCGATATTATCAGTCAAAAGGCGAGGACGTTTTTTTCTTGACTGGCGTCGATGAACACGGTGCAAAAATTGCGCAGGCGGCGAAAAAAGCTGGGCTCGAACCAAAAGCCTTTGCCGATAGTCTGGTGCCGCGGTTTCAAGAAGCTTGGAGGAATTTAAATATCAATTACTCTGAATTTTTCCGCACAACTAATCCTGTGCACGAAGAAATTGTTAAAGATTTTATCTTGCAGCTTAAAGACAAGGGTTTTGTAGAGAAGAAAAAATACTCTGGTCTTTACTGCACCGCTTGCGAGAAGTTTTTGTTACCAGATGAACTTTCTGATGGCTGCTGCCCAGATCACGGTACTAAACCAGAAGAGCATTCTGAGGAGAACTACTTTTTCTTATTGTCAAAATTTGGTGATAAATTATCCAAGGCAATCGAAGCTGGCGATTATGAAATCTTGCCTGAGTCTAGAAAAAATGAGGTTCTTGGCAAAATAAAAAATGGTTTGGATGATGTTTCTATATCGCGGGAGAAAGTTGAGTGGGGGATTCCGTTCCCTGGCGACGAATCTCAAACTATCTACGTTTGGATCGATGCCTTAATTAACTATTGGTCGGCACAAAAAGTATTTGACCAAGAGAACATTTGGCCAGCCGATATCCACCTCATGGCTAAAGATATTCTTTGGTTTCACGCCATTATCTGGCCTGCAATGTTGATGGCACTTGACTTGCCACTGCCGAAAAAAGTTTTTGCCCATGGCTTTTTTACCGTTGGTGGTCAGAAAATGAGCAAAACCCGGGGAAATGTGCTGGATCCGAACGCTCTGGTTGAAAAATTTGGCGCTGATGCTGTTCGTTATGCTCTTCTACGTGAGTTTCCTTTTGGTGAAGACGGTGACATTTCTGAGGAAAAAATTGCGGCTCGTTACCAATCAGAACTATCTAATGGATTGGGGAACCTGTTACAGAGAACAATTTCAATGATTAACAAGTATGATATTGATGTCAAAAGTCAAAACTCTCGGCCAAAGGCCGATCAGCCTATGGCTGAAAAATCTTTAAAATTGATTGAAGAACTAAAATTTGATCAGGCATTGCAGGAAATTGCCAGTGAAATTACAAAATTAAATCAATACATCGAAGAAAATAAGCCATGGGAATTGGCGAAAACCGATCAATCAAAATTGGCTGAAGTTCTAACACATGTTCATGCTGGGCTGGTTGATATTTCTCCGCAAGTTGCGCCGTTCATGCCGGAAACCGCAGAAAAAATGAAAAAACAGCTAGAGACTTTAGAACCAGAGGCTTTGTTCCCGCGATTATCATAAATATTTTGGAGGGCTGTGCTTCAAGCATTCTTGGCTTCAATTGGATATGCAGGAGGGGTAGTTGTCGATAAAGTTGTTCTCTCCCGCTACAGATTGCCGGTAAAGCGTTTTATACCGCTACTTTTTATATGGTTGGCAGTTATCACTGCCATTCTTTTACCTGTTTTTGGGCACGTCAACTTGCCACTATTAGAAACAACAAAATATATTACGCTTTTTGTCCTGATGATTGTCGTCGCATTGACTTGGAATTCACTTTATTATCGCGGCATTCAGGATGGTGAAGTTCACGAGTTGGAATTTATAATGATGCTGACGCCGATCACGACAATTATTTTTTCGGAAATTTTTCTACCCGGTGAGCGAAATTTATCAATCTTCATTGCTGGTATGGTTGCTTCTATTGCGCTAATTGCCTCTAGATTTCGCCACAATCACCTGCAAATCACCAAGAACACCGGCGTGATAGTTTTTGCCATGCTTCTATCGTCTGCCGAATCAATTATCATTAAAGTTTTATTGGATACGATGTCTCCAGTATCTCTCTATTTTGCTCGAACAGCAGTCATGGCAGTAATCTTTCTCATCATGTGGCGGCCAAAACTTCTGGCAATGCCAGCAAAATGTTTTGCATATACAATTATTTCGGCTGCGTTCGGCGTACTTCAAATGGTATTAAAATTCTATGGTTTTGCCAAACTTGGTGTAGCAGAAACAACGATGTTTCTTGTTCTCGGTCCATTTCTGGTATACTTTTTTAGCGCCTTCTATTTTAAAGAAAACATTAAGAAGCGTGACATCATCGCCACCATCGTTGTTGTAGCTGCCATTATTTATGTTTCGTTTTTTAAATAATTATGTTTATAGATACTCATGCACATTTAGATTTTCCCGACTTTAAGAACGAGGTTCACCAGGTTTTGGGTCGAGCGGTAGAACATGGTGTAAGGCGAATTTTGAATGTCGGAGTTGATTACGATTCTTCCAAAAAATCAGTTGATTTAGCTCGAAAATATCCTGAGGTTTTTGCTTCAATTGGCATCCATCCGCATTCTGCCAATGATTTAGACATTGAAACCAAGCAGCGGCTTTTTGCTCTGGCATCGCATCCGAAAGTTGTGGCCGTTGGTGAAATTGGCCTGGATTATTACTATTTGAAGCGTTCTTCTCAATTCTCAAAGTATCCTACACGCGAAAAACAGATTTTTTGTTTGGAACAAATGTTAGATTTGTCTATCGAGCTACGGAAACCGGTTATTATCCATTCTCGTGAAGCAGATGCTGACATTTTCGCTATTTTAAAAAGTTATCAAAAAGATATTCGCGGTGTCGTTCACTGTTTTTCTGGTGATTGGGATTTTGCCAAAAAAATTTTGGAGATGGGTTTGGCAATATCATTCACGGGCAATATTACTTATGCAAAGCCGAATTCAGAAATTCAGCGCATTATTGCTGAAATTCCACTTGGGAGCATGATGATTGAAACCGATTGCCCATATTTAGCACCGGAGCCGTATCGCGGAAAGCGCTGTGAGCCGGCGATGGTTGTTAATGTGGCGGAGGAGATTGCCCGAATTAAAAATGTCTCTCTAGCCGAAGTCGAAAAACAGACGAGCAAGAAAGCTACCACACTTTTTGGAATAAACTGATATTGACTTATCTTATATAAGATGTTACCTTAGAAATAAGGTAATTTTTTAATAATAATTATGAAAAACATCAACGTCAACGAATTACAAAACAAAATCTCCCAAGTAATGCGAGAAGTTGAAGCCGGGGAAGTCTATCAGGTTAGCCGGTATTCAAAGCCGCTAGCTTATTTAGTTCCACAAGGGGAATATGAGGCAGTTGTTTCCGGTGAAGGTTGTAAATCATGTATGCAAGACCTGAGAAAAATCGCTAAGAAAATGGAAAAATGAAACGAATTTATTTAGATCATTCGGCCACAACTTCAGTTGATCCTCAAGTCCTTGAGGCTATGCTGCCGTATTTTTCTGAAAAATTTGGCAACGCTTCATCTGTCCATTCATTTGGTCAGGAGGCAAGAGGCGCGGTTGATAATTCACGGCACGCAATTGCCGAGTTTTTGAACTGCAAATCCACAGAAATTATTTTTACCTCCGGTGGATCTGAATCTGACAATTTGGCGATTAAAGGGGTAGTCGAAGAATCAGAAATTGAAAAACCTCATGTTGTGACTTCATCATTCGAGCATCACGCGGTGTTGGATACTATAAAAGAACTTGAGCTCGATGGAAAAATTGAGGTCACTTTTATCAATCCAAACAAGGACGGTCTAATCGAAGTCAAAGATATTGAAGCCGCAATCAAACCAAATACGGTTTTAGTTTCTATAATGTATGTAAATAATGAAATCGGCACAGTGCAGCCAATTCGGGCGATTGGGCAGATGCTCGAAAAATTGAACAAAGAGCGCGAGCAAAAAGTCTATTTTCACGCCGATGCGGTACAAGCCGCGGAGTACTTTGATATGAATGTTGATACGCTGCACGTTGATTTGCTAACAATGTCGGCGCATAAAATTTATGGTCCAAAAGGAATTGGCTTACTGTATGTCCGATCTGACGTTCCGATTAAACATCAAATTGTCGGTGGTGGACAGGAATACAAAAAACGAGCGGGAACGGAAAATGTGGCGGGTATTGTTGGTTTTGCCAAAGCTGTCGAGCTAATTGAAGAATCGAGGAATCAAGGAATTAAAGAAAAAAGGGATAGGCTAATCGACGGGCTTCTGAAAATCCCAAATAGTCAATTGAACGGTAGTAAGGAATTTCGTTCACCAGCCAATGTTAATATTTCCTTCATCAACGCCGAAGGCGAAGCAATTTTGCTAAATCTGGACATGGAAGGTATTGCTGCTTCAACCGGTTCGGCTTGCACTTCCGGATCGCTTGAGCCATCGCACGTTCTTTTATCACTTGGTTTAAAGCCAGAGCAATGTCACGGATCAATTCGTTTTACACTTGGACGTGAAACAATCGAAGATGAAATTGACAGCGTCTTGGAAATTATGCCAGATATCATTGAAAAGTTAAGAAAAATGAGTCCGTTTAATTAAGGAGACTTATGGATAATTTATATTCAGAAAAAGTAATGGATCACTTTAAAAACCCGAGAAATCTTGGGGAAATTGCCGATGCTGATGGTGTTGGCACTGTTGGAAATAAAAATTGTGGCGATGTAATGAAAATCTATATCAAAGTTGAAGGCGATAAAATCGCCGACATAAAATTCCAAACCCTCGGTTGTGGCGCGGCCATTGCTTCATCATCAATCGCAACAGAATTGGTTAAAGGAAAAACAATCGAAGAAGCGTTGAAATTAACATCTAAACAAATCGCCGAGCAAATGGGAAAGTTCCCACCAGCAAAATATCATTGCTCAATTTTGGCCGAAGAGGGAATTAAAAAAGCTATCGAAGATTATCAAAAGAAAAAATAACTATGGCCATTGAATTTGATGGAAAAAAAATCAGGGATGGAATACTAGCAGATTTGAAGACAAAATTTGCTGTTTTATCATCCAAGCCAACTTTGGCAGTTATTTGGATTGGTGATGACAAGGTTTCAGCTAGATATATTGAACAAAAACGGCGAGCGGCAGAACTTTTAGGAGTTCATTTTGATATTTTCAAATTCTCCGATGAGGTTGCAGCCAGCGTCGTGGCGGAAAAGATAAAAGAGCTAAACGAGAGCACAGAAATTACCGGAATAATGATTCAGCTGCCGATTCCAAAAAATCTGGATCAGCAAGAATTAATTACTACAATTTTGTCGGAAAAAGATGTTGACGCGCTGCGTTTCTGCTCTGAAATCACTTGTACCTTCCGACCACCGGTAATTTTAGCAATTATGGAGGCGCTTAAGGCTTCAGGAATTGATCATCGCGGCAAAAAAGTCGCCATCATCGGTAAAGGATTTTTAGTTGGATCACCGCTTTCCAGACACTTGCAAGGAGACACCGATCTTCGGGTTGCCGATGATCAAACACCGAATTTGTCGACAATTACCATTGATGCTGACATTGTAATTTCCGCCACTGGTCATGCTGGTCTAATCAGACCTGATATGATTAAAAATGGGGCAGTTTTAATCGACGCGGGTACGGCTGAGCTCGGAGGCAAATTAGTTGGCGATATCGACCCAAGGTGTTACAAGAAATCAGCATTTTATACACCAGTACCAGGCGGAATTGGACCAATGACGGTGGCTGTATTATTCAAAAATCTTTTTTCAGCAGCCAAGAGGAAAGAAAAATGAAAAAAGTTTTTTGGACGAAAACTAATATTGTTTTAGTTGTTATTGCAGCAATAATTTTGTCTGCTGGTGGTTATTATTTATATGCTAGAAAATTTTCAATGCTACCAGATAAAGCAATTGGTCTACTGTCATCGGTACGCGAACCTGAGCCAACCGATAGGGTTTTAATTATCGCCCCTCACTTTGACGATGAAACCATTGCCGCTGGCGGTTATATTCAACGGGCAGAAAAAAATAAAGCTGCAGTTGAAATTGTAATTGTTACTGATGGCAACAGACGTGGAGTTGGCAGCGAGCGGAAAGAAGAGTTCACCTCAGTTGCAAAATCACTCGGTGCAACACCGCAGCAACTAAAATTATTAAATTTACCCGAGTTCTATCTTAAGGAGAAAGTCAGCAAAAATGATTTAGCCAATACTTTCAAGGAACAAATTGATAGATTCAAGACAACAATTATTGTATATCCTGACTCATATGATCAAAACCCCGATCACAAATATATTGGTCAGACGCTTGATGATTTGTTAAAGTTGCGAACTGACTTATTTGCATATACATATTTGGTTCATTGGAAGTATTTTCCGCAACCAGTTGGCCTGCACACTGAAAAACACATGACACCTCCGGTGCAACTCTTGGATTTTTCTCATAACTGGCAGCGATTTGATTTAACCCAGGGCGAGGAAAGCCAAAAGCTAACTACTCTAGAATTATATAAATCTCAATTGCGTTACTTACTGTTGCACGACCTTTTAGTTTCAATGGTTAGGGAAAATGAACTATTTTCTCAGAAATTAACACCTGCAAGTATAATTCAACCATAATGAAAGTCGCCGTAGCAATGTCCGGCGGAGTAGATTCCTCCGTTGTGGTAAAAATTTTAAAAGATCAGGGCCACGACTGTGTTGGACTCTTTTTGAAGTTGTGGAGTGACCCGACATCAGGCGCATCGTGTCGCAAGGAAAACCGTTGTTGTGACTATGAGGCTTTGGAAGATGCGCGAATGGTGGCAGCCAAACTTAATATTCCATTCTATGTCATTGACGCCAAAGTTGAGTTCAAAAAAGAGGTTGTCGATTATTTTCTAGAAGAATATAAAAATTTGCGGACTCCCAATCCTTGCATTGTCTGCAATGAAACTATTAAATTCGATCTGCTTTTGAAAAAAGCGCTGTCTATTGGCTGTGAAAAATTGGCAACTGGTCACTATGCTCGAATAGAAGACGGAAAGTTGCTAAAAAGTGTCGATGAAACAAAAGATCAAAGTTATATGCTTTATCGTTTAAATCAAAGCCAACTTTCTAAGGTTTTATTTCCAATTGGTGAAATGAAAAAAAAGGATGTTAGAGAATTGGCAGTAAAGTGGAATCTGCCAGTCAAGGAAAAACCGGAGAGTCAGGAAATCTGTTTTTTCGCCGACCGCGATTACCGGGCATTTTTACACCGATATTTAGATGAAAAGTATTTCCAATCTGGTGACATTGTTGATACTAATGGAAAAGTAATCGGAAAACATGACGGTTTGCTCAATTACACCATCGGACAGCGTAGATTAATAGATCAGCTTCAAGTTTCAAGTTTCAAGCTTCAAGCTGATAAAAAACCGCTGTATGTTATTGGATTCGATTCAAAGAAAAATCGTTTGATAGTCGGTAACGACGAAGAAGTTTATAAGAAAGAAATGGTTGTTGGGAATTTAAACTGGATTTCTCCTGAAGCTCAAAAGCTCAAAAGCTTAGAAGCTAGCAGCTTGTCTGTAAAGATTCGTTATCGCCACCTTGATGTTGAAGTGAAATCAATTGAGCAATTGAAAAATAAAACAATCCGAGTTGTTTTTGTCAAAAAACAACGAGCTATAACTCCAGGTCAAAGCGCCGTATTTTACAGTAGCAACCAAGTTCTAGGTGGTGGAATTATTGATTGTTAATATCTGATCTAAATATTGAGCGAAGTTGAGATAAAAAAAGCGACCGGTCTCCCCGGAGGGGAGACACGGTCTGGTTGGGTTGCTGTCAGCACGTCTGCTGCGCCCAGATGGGGCCTTCTTAGCAGAGAGTGCCGGCAGCCGTCAGGACCGGGGTGTACGTGAAGGCCACGGTGTCGCCAATGTACTGCCCAGCCCTACTTGCCGGCGTCCAGGCCACGAGCGTCTTCGTGGTATCAGCGGCGCTGATGCCATCGGTGCGGGTGAAGGTGTAGGCCACAGTGATCCACTTGTCCGGGATGTAGGCCTGCGTAGTGAGAGTCGTCTCGCCGGCCGGTCTCGTAATGGCCAGCAGCGCCTGCAGCGTGGTCCCGGTCACGACGCCGACGTCGGTGAACAGGGCCACCATCTTCTCGCTCTTCATGCTCTGGGGTTCAGCCTTCTTCGGTGTGGCCTGGGTCGCGGGGCCAGCGGCGATAGCGACCGTCGGAGCACTCCACGCAGCCTTCACCTGGGCGGCCTGCTGTTGCGGAGCGGCGAAAGCGACGGCAACCAGTGCGAGTAGCAGTACGGCGATCAGACCGGTTATGGTCTTCATGGCAGTCGACTCCTCGTGGTATTGGTGCGACATGCTCTGGTACATCATCCCATGGTTTCGACTCTGGCCAGAAACGAACTTCGCAGCGGTTGCGTTTAGCTGCAACCTTGGTCGGTTGTTAAACGTGCGACACATTACCTCCAGTCGAGAGATTCTTATCCCTCAAGAGTAGCGTCTATACTTTGTAATAATTCTATAACCTCATTTACTTTTAGTCAATAATTTTCGAATTTACCCTGTTAAATACGATCGCACCCGCCCTGGGCGGATTAGATCGTCGGCCATTGGCGCATTTAACAGGGCAAAAAAAACGGCGCACCCGATTTGCATCGAATGGCCGTTGATCTTTTGCCGCCTTTGAATGGCGGCTAGTCGTTGAGTGGCAGTGCCCCGGCAATCGTGCCTGTCGGATCGGAGGTGATGATTTCCACCCCATCGACGCAGATCTGACACTTGCCAGATGACACGACCCGGAACACTGGCACGCCATAGACACGGGATACTATCCGCGCCCACCTCTCCTGCAACCGATGCTCGTGTGGACCCCATCCTTCGAGGTCCATGGCAATAACGATGATCGCCTTAGCTCCGGCATGGACCAGCGGGGTTATGACTCTTCCGAACTGCAGGTCGTAGCAAACGGCTATACCGAAGGGCTTGTCATCAATCCAGCAAAGCCCCTGGGTTAGCGCCGGCAAGCCGTCTGGTACCGTTGGGATTGGCACCATCTTGGCTTGTTCAAACACCATTTCGCCATCGGGGGAGATGACGAAGGCGGTGTTGTAGAAGTTGCTACCATCGGAGAGAAAGTGCCGGCCGCCAATGACCAGCCATCGGTTATTGATGCGGCACCAGTCGAGAACTTCTTGCGGCGGTGAGCCGGCAAGCATGTACTCAGGTGCCACCAGAAGTTTGGCGTTCGGGTGAAGCGCTTTGCAGTGGTCGAGTTTTTGTACGACCTCTTCCAGTGACAAGAAGCGCAGCGTTACGCCGTCGGCTTCGACTCCAGCTTCGCCCATTAGTCCAGCTGCCTCCAGACTTTCGGAGCGCTGGTACCGATGTTCGTGGGCGATCATGGTGAACACTGCCGCCATGATCACGATCGCTCGGCCGTAACTGGTGGTGCAGAAAGACATGGCTGATAGTCCGGCCAGGGCGATGAAGCTAAAGCCGTAGACCCCGGTTCCAAGCAGCGTCGACCAGAACGGGGCACTCAAGGCATGGCCGGGAATCAACCAGGAGAAGCGAAGCTTGCCAAACTCGCTTCGGCTGTATTCCAGCAGCCACCAGATTGCCGGGATGGCCAGCACACCCAGATCGTGGCTGTTGCGCGCCAACGAGGCGAGCAACAGGAAAACCGCTGGCTGGAGGCTCAGGTAGAGCCATAGTCCGACGGACTTCCCCTTGAGGAATCGCAGCATGAACCACATCTGGGGAACGATGGTTGACAGGCCGATCCCCAGACCAACCGCGGCGGCTAACCATGGGTTGGCTGTGGCGGTTAGGCGGAACATGGCGTACACATAGATAGCCACGAGTCCGCCGAGCGTTTCAAAGCGGAAGGCCAGGTTGAACCCGACAACGGCTATTGCGGCAAGCATCAGAATGTCTGATGTGCTCATGGTATTCCTTTCGGAATCTGTGCTCTTTTGCGTTTGTCAGACCTCATATATATAACATAAAAACGCTACAATGTCAATAATTTTGCCTATGATATACTTTGATTATGGAATTAAAGACAGAAGTACAATTTTTGCACGGTGTCGGGCCAAAAATGGCTGAAAAATTGAAAAAGTTGGGCGTCGAAACGGTGCGTGATCTAGTTTACTATTTTCCGCGTGACTATGCTGATTACACAAAAATCATTAAGATTGGGGATATTGGAACTATCGATGGAAGTTTTCAAACTATTAAGGCAAAAATTATCAACATTGCGAATCGACGAACATCGAGGCGAAGATTCACTGTTACTGAAGCTGTTGTCGCTGACGACAGTGGATCTCTCAAAGTAGTTTGGTTCAATCAGCCGTATTTGGAGAAGATGCTGGAATCTGGTTCGGACGTTATACTGAATGGAAAAATATCTTATGATAATTTCTCGGGACAGTTACAGATGGAGTCGCCAACACGAACAAACTTTCCCCGGATTGTGCCGATTTATCCGGAAACGGTTGGGATAACCAGCGGCTATATTGGGAAATTAGTATCTAGTATCAAGAATTTAGTATCTGGTACAAAAGAATACATTCCAGAAAACATCATCGAAAATAACCGACTATTACCAATCAACCAGGCGATAATGCAGTTGCATTTCCCGGAAAGTTCACAATCCATAGAAAAAGCTAGAGAGCGGATGGCATTTGATGAGCTATTTTTATTCTCGTTGCAAAAGCAGTTGATTAAGCAGGAAATTTTAATTCACAAAGCTCCAAAAATGAGTATCGATGAGCAGTTTTTGAAGGATTTCGTTGAATCACTGCCATTCAAATTAACAAATGCACAAAGAAAGGCGGCTTGGAGAATTATTAAAGACTTAGAGTTGAGTCAGCCAATGAACAGGTTATTAAACGGTGATGTTGGTAGTGGAAAAACTGTAGTTGCTGCTTTCGCTGCCGCAGTAGTAATCAAAAATGGAAAACGTGTCGCACTAATGGCACCAACAGAAATTTTGGCCAATCAGCACTACCAAACATTGACAAAAATACTAGAGCCACACGGGATTTCGGTTGGACTTTTAACCGCAGCTAATAAAAGTGATCACAATTTGCCCGACATTATTGTCGGCACTCACGCATTAATTCAGGATAAAGTTGAACTGGAAAATTTGGGTTTGGTGATAATTGATGAGCAGCACCGATTCGGTGTTAATCAGCGTAATAAATTGCTCCGGGCACGAAACGGATTTCGGCCACATTTTCTTTCAATGACAGCCACACCAATACCGCGTACAATGTCACTGGTTGTTTTTGCTGATCTTGATGTTTCGGTAATTGATGAAATGCCAGCGGATAGAAAAAAGATTATTACGCGGATTGTAGAGCCAAATGGCAGGGGCGAGGCTTATGAGTTTATCCGAAAAGAGGTGAGTAATGGCTGTCAAGTTTTTGTTGTTTGCCCACTGATTGAGGAAACGGAAACTGTTAAAGAAAACTTATTTGAGGAAGATCGAAAGACTGTGACTAAAGAATCGGCCAGATTGCAGAAAGAAGTGTTTCCAGATTTACGGATTGCAATGTTGCACGGCAAGCTTAAATCAAAAGAAAAAGAGGTGATAATGGCCGATTTCAAAGCTAAAAAGTTTGATATTTTGGTCTCTACCTCGGTGGTCGAGGTTGGCGTTGATATCCCGGGCGCGACTGTAATGATGATCGAAAATGCCGAGAGTTTTGGCCTGGCACAATTGCATCAATTTCGCGGTCGTGTTGGACGCAATGATATGCAATCGTACTGCCTATTATTCTCATCATCCAATTCAGAAAATGCCCGTTTGCGGTTATCATATATGGAATCAGTATCATCTGGTTTCGAGCTGGCAGAAAAGGACTTAGAATTACGTGGTCCGGGGCAAATGTATGGTTACGTTCAATCAGGATTTTGGGATTTTCGTTTCGCTGATATCGGTGATAGAATAATGATAGAAAAAGCAACGGAGGCAGCGAAGACCGTGGCCTCTAAAATCGAGAGTTTTCCAGATCTATTGGACAAAGTTGGAGAGAGTGCGAAACACATGGAGTAACAACCATGAGGGGGATTGTCGAAAAATATAGCACTTGGATCGGCATAGGGCTGATAACATTAGCGTTGGTCGGTGGAGTTTTGTTGATGGTAAAAAAAGGGGCTTGGGCGAGCGGGGAGACGCAAAGTCAGCCTACGGATAATAGAGACAAGGAAATTTCCGATCTCAAGAGTAAAATATCGGATTTAGAGAAGCAAATTTCGGATTCAAAATCTGTTGCTGCAGCGCCAGTTTCAGAGAACGCGACTTTCCCGTCTCCAGCTTCAAAATCAACTACAGCGATTGGAAAAATCAATATTAACACTGCAACAGCAGCACAGCTAGATTCACTTCCTGGAATTGGCCCAACTTATTCACAACGTATTGTTGATTATCGCAACACCAATGGACCGTTTACATCTATCGACAAAATCCAAAATGTCAAAGGTATCGGCGCCAAAACTTATGCCAAGTTTAAGGATTTAATAACTATCTAAGTCTAGAATTTTACGATCAAACATGATACAATTTTCCTGTTCGGGCGAGTGGTGAAATTGGTATACACGCTAGTCTTAGGAACTAGTGGAGTAAAATCCGTGGAGGTTCGAGTCCTCTCTCGCCCACCAATCAGAATTTTCCAACAAGTTGGATGATTCTGATTGCGTAGATAGTTAAGGACGAGAAAGGCGGAGGCACGGCGGTGCCGAGCCGGGGTCGAGGAATTCGCCAACAGGCGAATATCCGTAACCGAGTCCTCTCTCGCCCACCATGATACGTTGTTAAATACTAGGGCGTTGCGTGGCAAGAAAGTTCTGAACGAAAAAATCATTGACGAGCATCCTTTATCGCTGTAATAAAAAAACGCCCTTTCGGGCATTTTTTTATTACATTAGGCCATGATTGTTCATCTCGTCCATTTGCTCTCTTGTTTCAGCATGCCATGCTTTTTCAATCCTTGTTTGAAGCTCATCACCTTCATTTTCTGATGAACCATCTTTTTTGCTTTCACTTCCTGGCGCGACAAATTTCTTATCGGCTTCTGAGGCTCCTGATTCAAGTTCACCACTCATACTGACTCCTTTTTTTAATATTTCTCTTATCATTATCAAGTAATTATTGTTTTTATTCAACTATTAAATTGCCGAAGATTGTTGTTGTGCCAGATTATATTTTTGCCATTTTATTTTTTAAATGTTTTGTATAGAATAGCATTATGGATGATCACGTTTTAACTGATAATGACCCCGACGAGCTTCCAGAGGACTACTTTGAGAAGTTAGAAGAAGAGTTGCTCGAAGAAGCGGATAAGTCGGATCATAAGGATATGCCAGTTTCCGGCAAGAGCGTTTTTGAGATTGAACGACTGAAACGGAAACGAGCAGAAGACAGCATAGAAGATTAATCCTCAGGATTGAAAACGGGGGATTTTTTTGTTATAGCTAACAAGATGGAAAAACGAAAAATTATAGCAATAGTCGGGCCGACAGCCAGCGGGAAAACCAGTTGGGGAGTTTCTATCGCGCGAAAGTTTGGCGGAGAGATCATATCGGCTGATTCTCGGCAAGTTTACCGCGGTCTAGACATCGGAACTAGCAAAGACGTTAGAGAGTATGGGGATGTGAAATATCACCTTATTGATATTAAAAATCCAGGTGATGAATTTACATTATTCGACTGGCTCAAATTAGCTCGTAGCGCGATTGAAGATGTTTTTTCACGTGGAAAATTACCGATCATCATCGGAGGGACAGGACTTTATATTCAGGCGCTGACAGAAGGATTTGATCTTGAAAAATCTGAAATCTCAGATCTAAAATCTAAAAAATATTCCAGAAAAGAGTTGGAATCAAAAACAATAAAACAGTTGCAGAAGATATTTGCGAAATTAGAAATTGAAAATAATAAAATTGACCAAGAAAATCCTTATCGCTTAATCCGTGCTATTGAGCGAGTACAGAGCGGAGAGTCTATCACGAAAAAGAAAACAGATTTTGAAGTACTGCAAATTGCAATTGATCGACCGCGCGAAGAATTATATCAACGAATTGACCAGGGGGTTGATGAGTGGTTTGAAGAAGGATTTACTGAAGAGATTCAAGGATTAATTGACGATAGTGTTGATTCGAAATGGCTAGAGAAAATCGGATTGGAATATAGGATATTAACAAAATACATCATTGAAAATCAGACCGATTTTGAAGATATGAAACAGAAAATGAAATTTGCAATTCATGCCTATGCTCGTAGACAATTAACTTGGTTCCGACGTTTTTCAGAAATTATTTGGTGCTCTGATATAAAATTAGCCGAAAAAGAAATTAAGAAGTTTCTGAAATAAAATTTGCACAAGCAAATTTTGTAACGACTTCGTGCTATATTTGACAGTTTGTCCTTTTAATTTAAGTGATATAATTATTAGGATGATTAAACAAATTAGTAAAAATTTATTGCCGATTTTAGTCTCAATATTAATTATTCTTCTAGCTGTGTTATCTGGCTGTCAATATTATTTTTACAACCAAAAAATCAATAATTTGACAAAGGAAAAAGAGTCTACTAATCAGCAATATCTAAAGACTAAAGAAGAGTTAGATGTGGCTAACAAGAGTATAGATGACAAAAATAAGGAAATTGCTGATCTAAAACAAGCTAAAAATGAAGCTGTGCGCAATGACGTGGCAAGTGATACCCAAGCAGTCAGCAATCAGCCCAGCCAGCAATCAACATCAATTTATGATCATATTGTTGGATCTGATGATTTTAAAAACAAGATTACTGCCGCACTAAATTTACTCTCCGCCCAAGACAACGAGCATTTTCAAATTGTTTCAAGGCAAGTATCAACTATCAATGAGTATGATAATTACGGCGGATATCAGGAAAAAAGAGACATCTATATAGGCGCTGATGCCAATGCTGCAATTACCGGTAGCATAATTGTTCACGAAGCTCAGCATGTTTACAATGTGTATATTAGTAAGATTTATTCTTATCACACCAAGGAGCAAGAACTTCCATGTTACCAAGCCGAGTTGTTGGTAGCTCAAAGATTGGGTGCTCCTGATTTTTTTATTACTTCCGTACAAAGTAGTATAAATTATTGGCAAACACAGTAATTCACTATGAAAATTGCGAAGGTTAAAAGTTGTGCGGTTTTTGGGCTGGATGCGTTTCCAGTCGAGGTTGAAGTCGATATTGGACGGGGTCTCCCGTCTTTTTCAATTGTTGGACTGCCAGATAAAGCAATTGATGAGTCAAAAGATCGGGTTCGCTCAGCCATTAAGAACTCTAATTTGGTTTTCCCAGATAAGCGGTTAACGGTGAATTTGGCACCTGCTGATATTAAAAAAGAGGGGCCAACTTACGATTTGCCGATTGCAGTTTCGATTTTGTTTGCCGGCGAGCAGATTGCATCTGACAAAATTTCTAAAGATGACATTTTTATTGGTGAGCTTTCGTTGTCAGGCGAGTTGCGTACGGTATCGGGTATTCTGCCGATGATAATGGCAGCAAAAGATTGGGGAGCGGAGCGAGTTTTCATTCCAGCTGATAACTGCGCTGAGGCGGCGATTATTAAAGATCTGGAGATCTACCCGATAAAATCTCTGGAAGATTTGGTGGCGTTTTTACGCCAGGAAATTACTATCAAACCGGTAAAATACGTCGGGTTAAATGATTCGCAAAAAATTGTCAGCGAATACGATTTTGCCTATGTTGCGGGACAAGAAAATGCCAAAAGGGCGCTGGAGATTGCCGCTGCCGGTTCACATAACATTCTACTTTTCGGCCCGCCTGGGTCTGGCAAAACATTACTTGCTCGCAGTATGCCAACAATAATGCCGTCAATGGACGAAGACGAGGTTCTGGAGTCATCAAAAATTTACTCTGTCGCCGGGCTGTTACACCGCGATGAAAATGGCTTAGTTACGACGCGGCCATTTCGTGCGCCGCATCACACGACCTCATCGGTTGCTATGGTTGGTGGCGGAACTTGGCCGCGGCCGGGTGAGATCTCCCTTTCTCATCGCGGAGTGTTATTCTTGGATGAATTTCCGGAGTTTCCGCGTTCAGTGCTGGAAGCACTCCGCCAGCCGCTGGAAGACGGAATGATAACAGTTTCTCGAGCACAAGGGTCGATAAGTTTTCCGGCGCAATTTGTTTTGGTCGCAGCTCAAAATCCCTGCCCATGCGGTTACATTGGATCGAACTATAAAGAGTGCATTTGCACGCCAACGCAAATTTCCAAGTATCAAAAACGAATTTCCGGGCCGCTTTTGGATCGCATCGACTTATATATTGAAGTTCCGCGAGTCAAAGTTGAGAAATTGTCGGAAGCCAAAGTTGCTGAGTCGTCAAAAGAAGTTCGCAAGCGAGTAATGTTAGCGCGAGATCATCAAAATAAGCGTTTCGCGGGCACAAAAATTAAATCAAATTCAGAGATGAAAGCAGCTGACATTAAAAAATATTGCCAAATAGATGATGAAACAAAAAAACTGCTAAATTTAGCAGTTGATCGGCTCGGATTGTCAGCCCGAGCATACCATAGAATTTTACGTTTGGCGCGAACTATCGCTGACTTATCGGAATCAAGGTACATCACCTCGGCTCACGTCGCAGAGGCGTTACAATATAGACCGAAAGAGAAAACAAATTACTAAGAGGAGATTCGTACACGGAATCACAACACGGATAGTCACGGAAAAATGGAACAAGATTTAGTCGAAAATGAACTTAGCAGAAAAATTATCGGATTGATTTTTGAAGTCTTTAAGCAGTTAGGTTACGGCTTGCCGGAGAGAATTTATCAAAGAGCATTTGAGCAACTACTCATTAAGAATCAAATTAGTTATTCAAAAGAAAAATATGGGAAGATATTATTTGATGGACAAGAAGTTGGAAAGTATTTTGTTGACTTCGTAATTGAGGATAAAATTGCCGTGGAATTAAAAGTCCGAAATGAAATTTATCAGACCCATTTAAATCAATTATTAAATTACTTGAAATCAGAAAAACTCAAAATTGGACTACTGCTCGCGATTTCAAAAAATGGAGTGCTAATTAAGAGATTGGTGAATTAGCCCGTGCTTATCCGTGTAATAGATCCGTGTAATTTACATAGTTTGAATATTGGTGATTTTGTACAACCAGTCACCAAAAGTGGAAATATAATCGGTTTTGATTTCAAGAATCCTAACAACAACAAGGATGAGTGCCAGTCCAATAAGTGTGAAAATTATCATTCGCACATCCTTGGATATAAGTTTGCGAGTTGGTTCATCAATAATACTATCAGATTCTTTGATTCCAGCAGCGACCTTTGTCTTTTCAGTTGGGGATGCGGTATCGTCAGTTTCTGCATCTTCAATTTCATCAACCTCAACTTCAGGCGCAACTTGATCAAAGCGCTTTTGCAATTTTTGTTTGCTCTTCTTTTTTAGACGACTTTTTCTACTCATTATTATCTCCTTAGAACTGACTATATCGTAAAAAAATTGATTTGAAAAGAGCTGAATTTACTAAGTATTTCTTTACAAATAAGATCAATCTTGCTATCATTTTATTCAGTCATATTAAAAATGCGAGAGTAGCTCAGTTGGTAGAGCGCGTCCTTGCCAAGGATGAGGTCGCGGGTTCAAGTCCCGTCTCTCGCTCCAAATAATACAAAGTCTTTAGGGCTTGAAAGTCGAAGGCGCGACTGGCGCCGAGACGGGGTCGAGGAATTTTTCAGCAGAAAAATATCGGTGACCAAGTCCCGTCTCTCGCTCCATTTATTTCAGCTGTCTCGGCCTCGTGGCGGAGTGGTTACGCAGCGGTCTGCAAAACCGCGTACGCCGGTTCAATTCCGGCCGAGGCCTCCAATTAAGCCGATGTAGCTCAGTGGTAGAGCAGTGGACTGAAAATCCTCGTGTCGTCAGTTCGATTCTGACCATCGGCACCATGCTTAGCTTGGTTACTGTAACGCTTAGCGTTGCACCATTAATATTAAAAAAATTATGATTACACAAACACTTCAAATTGTTCAGTTAGTTTTGGCAGTTTTGGTTGTCGTTGCTGTTTTGATGCAACAACAAGGCTCTGGACTTGGTGGCGCTTTTGGTGGCGAAGGAAATTTTTATCGCTCAAAGCGTGGGCTTGAAAAGGTTTTATTTTACGCAACGATAATTTTAATCGTACTCTTTGTCGCTTCGGTGACAGTACCATTGTTTCTGGCCTAATCTCCAAGGAGAACTATGACCAATTTTGGTGATTTTTGGGGACAGGAAAAAAAGAAGTTCAAAACTCAAAGCTCAAAACTCAAAGTTAAAGAGTGGGGAGCTATTATATGGAAAAAAATTCGTCAAATATTAATCATTATTGGCAATTTTTTTCTTCGTCTTATTCGAATCACTAAAGTCTTAAATAGGATTGATAAAATTGCGCTTGGTATCCTATTGATTATCTTACTTGGACTTGCTGGTTATAAACTCGATCGCGACTGGTTGTCAAAAACTAAGAAGATTCCTGCAGTTGGTGGCACTTACAGAGAGGTTTTAATTGGCCATGCCGGATATTTAAACCCGGTCCTTGCTAATTCAGACGCTGATCGCACAATAAATCAACTTATATATTCAGGGCTAACTAAGATTGACTCAGCTGGTAATATCATTCCAGATTTAGCAAATAGCTGGGAAATTTCTGCTGACAGTAAAACCTATACTTTCCACTTGCGTAGCGATGTTAGCTGGCAAGACGGTGTTGCGTTTTCGTCTGCTGACGTCGCCACTACAATTTCAGCCATTAAGGATGATAACATCAAAAGTCCTTATTTCGATGCTTGGAAAGATGTTGAAGTTGCCACTCCGGATTCCAATACTGTAACTTTCACTCTCAAAAGTCCTTATGGGCCATTTTTATACAACACTTTGATTGGGATTATTCCAGCTCATGTAGATTCCTCATCCATTTCGTCGTCACCGGTTGGGACGGGCCCATATGAATTTACAAAAGCCATTTCTGATAATAAGAAATTAATCTCTGAGGTTGATTTGGCCAGATCGGACAGCTACTATGGCCAGAAACCATATATTTCTGAAGTTAATTTTCAAATTGTTGAAAATGAGAATGAGGCAAAGAATAATTTAAACAATTTTTTCTCGCCAGCTCAAGCTGCTGCTGGGTTATCAGTTAAAGATGACGCAACTAGTTATTCATTTGCTACTTCTAGGGACTTTGGTATGATTTTTAATTTAAATGCAGATAAATTTAAAGACGTGGTTGTGCGAAAAAAAATTGCTGGTGTGGATAAGATTGATCCGCAGATTTCGTTTAAACTCCTGGTATTGGACAAGCCACTGTCAGTGCAGACAGCAGGGGACTTACAAAAAAATTATGCCAGCCGCGGGATCAACATTAGCATCGATAAAAAAGGCGCGGTTGAATACACTAATTTGTTAGCAAAAAGAAATTATGAGGCAGTGCTTTATGGATTTGATTCTGGATATGACCGCGATCCCTATCCATTTTGGCATTCAAGCCAAATTACCAGTGGCAATAACTTTTCTAGTTTTTCCAACAAACAGGCCGACCTACTATTAGAATCAGCCAGAATGACTACCGACATAGTGGCCAGAAACCAAAAATACGATCAGTTTTTCGCAATACTTACAGATCAAGTACCAGTGATTTATCTTCCGGCCCAGAATTTTAGTTTTTCGGTTAAGCCCTCCGTCATGGGAATTACAGCGATCAAGGGTTTTGAGCCATGGGACCACCTGAATGATTTTGCAAACTGGTACTTGAAAACTAAACGCGTGAAGCCATAAAGATTTGGGCATGTGGTGAAATTGGTATACACGCAGCGTTCAGAGCGCTGTAATCGCAAGATTGTGGAGGTTCAAATCCTCTCATGCCCACCATTATAAAATTAGTAAAAAATATCATGGAAGAATATCTAGAATTTGCGAAAAATCTTGCAAAAGAAGCTGAGAAAATTGCTTTGAAATATTTTAGTTTTGAAACCGAACATACCTGGAAGGGTGATAACACGCCGTTGACGAAGGCAGATACAGAAATAAATGATTTAGTTATTAAGCGAGTAAACAAGAGCTATCCAGATCATAGTATTTATGGTGAAGAGTAGAGAGACGAACGGGAAAATTCAAAATTTGTCTGGGTATGTGATCCAATCGATGGAACTATGCCTTTCTCTAACGGTCTGCCGATATTTACATTCTCAATTGCTCTAGTCGAGCAGAAAACTGGCCAACCGGTTCTCGGATTAGTTAACGACCCGATAATGAAAAACATGTACTGGGCCTATAAAGATGGCGGAGCATATCGAAACGGAATCAGGATATCTGTTATCAAAAACACTACGCTTGAAAATACCTACATGATTACTGAGGCTTCTGGGAAAGCAGTCGGATTTTCCAATTTGCCACTATTAAATCTACTGAGTGAAAGAAAATGTAAAACAATGAAGTTCCTATCCTTTATTTATGGCGGTATCCAGGTCGCAAATGGAAAATTTGTTGGCGGAGTTTTTTATAATAAATATGCTCATGATGTCGCTGCAATTAAAATAATTACAGAAGAAGCCGGTGGGAAAGTAACTGATTTAAATGGAGAAAAAAGACGCTACGATAAGGATGGCTTAGGTTGTATCGTTTCAAATGGAATTTTGCATCAAGAAATATTAGATTGTGTTCAGGCTGGCAAATTATAGGCTTGTCATTTGATATTTCATATGCTACAATCAAGACAGAAAATCATTAAACCAGCTTAAATAAGATATCATTTATTATATCTCGGGCTGGTGCCGAGATTTTTTGTTAGGGCGCTTAGCTCAGCTGGTTAGAGCAACTCATTTACACTGAGTAGGTCGCGGGTTCGAATCCCCCAGCGCCCACCAAATATCCATAAAATACGCCGAGGTGGTGAAATTGGTATACACGCAGCCTTGAGGTGGCTGTGGGAGCAATCCTGTGCAGGTTCAAGTCCTGTCCTCGGCACCATAAAATCATGTACAAAAATTACCTTACAACCCAGTATTTGTTTTCTACCCAAGCACCTTCTAACCAGAAATTATTCCTGGTTGTTGTTGGAATTTTTGTCTTGTTTATTATTGCTTCAATTTTGTTCAGTTATAATCAGACAATTCACAAAGGCTTAAAAAATAGATTATTCAATTTTTTCCTTACAATTGGAATTCTGGGCTTAATATTTTCGTTTTTCCGCTACGAGAGCACGCCATTTGTAGGTACCAGAGCTTTTATCATCGCTCTGGGGTTGGTTGCAGTTGTTTGGTACTTTGTTATTACTGTTTATTCATTAACAAAAATGCCAAAGGAAATTCGAGTAATTAAAAATCACGAAAGATACGTTCAATATTTACCAAAAAAGAAAATTAAGAAAGGAAAATAAATGCCAGTTGAAACTAAAGACACAGAAAAGAAAGTGAAAAAACCTGCTATTGATAGCATGGAAAGTTTAATTGAGGAGGCCGGCGATCAACTTCTACCTTATAAAGAAGGTGAAATCGTTGAAGCAAGAGTTCTTTCAATGTCCAGAAATAAAATTTGGGCTGATGTTGCCGGGTTATCCTTGGGTTATGTCCCAGAAAAAGAGATTACTTTGAACTCCGATGTTAAAGTTGGTGACACAATCTTCGCCTATGTAATTTTACTCGAGGATGAAGATGGTAATGTGGTTCTATCTTTGAAACGTGCTGACAGAGAGCGTTATTGGAAAGATATGGAAGAGCGATACAAAACTGGTGAGCCAGTTGAGATTACTATCAATGAGGCAAACAAGGGTGGATTGATATCGGAAATCGGTGGTATTCCTGGATTCTTGCCAGTGTCACAATTATCGCCAGAGCATTATCCGCGAGTTTCCGGTGGCGATCGAGAAGAAATTCTAACTCGTTTGAATAAATTAATTGGCGAAAAGATTGCTGTTAAAGTTATTAACTGTGATAAGGCTGCAAATAAACTTATTTTCTCAGAAAAAGCAGTGGACGCCGAAAAATTAGCTTCAAAAATTGAAAAATATAAAGTTGGCGATGTGTTGGAAGGAAAAATTTCTGGAATTGTCGACTTTGGTCTGTTTGTAAAAATTGATCCATTAGTTGAAGGCTTAGTTCATATTTCAGAAGTTTCATGGTCACGAGTTACAGATTTGAATCAGCTATTCAAAGTTGGTGACACCATCAAAGTTATGGTCATCGCCGTTGAAGATGGCAGGCTTTCGTTATCACTGAAAAAATTAGCATCAGACCCTTGGACTGACGCAGCTAAAAAATATAAAGTTGGTGATGTCGTTAGTGGTTCGGTGACAAAAATCACACCGTTTGGCGCATTCGTTTCACTAGATGAACAAATCGATGGGCTAGTTCATGTATCCGAACTTTCTGATCAACACGTTGTTGACCCAAGCCAAGTTGTTGATCTTGGCAAGGAGTATAAATTCAAAATTATCTCTATCGAGCCGGACACACACAGGTTGGGCTTAAGTTTGAAAGCCGCTGACAAAAAAGCCGATAAGGTCAATGAAGAGAAAACTGAAGAAAAAGAAGTTGAAGTTAAAGAGGAAAAACCAAAAACAAAGAAAGTTAAAAAAACGGAGGAATAAATGATTATCACTTATTTGGGCGGGGATAAGTTTCAAATCAAAACTAGAGATGCAAATATTACCCTAGCCTCCGATTCGGTAAATATTGATGGTTTTGTTATAGATAGCCCTGGCGAGTATGAACGAAAAAACGTTTTTGTCGAAGCACCATTTGAACAAAGTGTCTTCAAAATCTTAGCAGAAGAAGTGACCATGCTTTATCCGGGAAAATCGAAAAAATTTTCAGACAAGCAAATTGAGGCCTTGGACGGAGTTGACTTATTATTCTTGCCAGCTGGTGAAGAAGATTCAATGACACTAAAAGATGCACTTGAACTTTCAGCGACCCTCGAACCAAGTATGATAATTCCGATGCTTTATTCAAATATCGAAGCACTAAACAAAGAGGGGCTTGAAGGTGAAATTGCAAAATCGGCAAAAGTTGTGAAGGCTTCTCTCCTGGAAGAAGGACATCAAACGATTTTTCTTGAGAAATCATAAGTTTCTAATGTCTGGTTTGCCTTTTTTGGACTATCTCTAGTTTAGATCAATTTGAATTATGGCTTCATATAATAAACTCATAACTTTTCTGGAGCGGGACGACAGCCAGAGATTTCTTTTAGTGGCTCATGAGCGCCCAGACGGTGATACAGTGTCAGCTACTTTGGCGATGGCTCGACTGCTTAAATCAATGGGCAAAAAAATCACTGTTGCTTCGTCGCAAGGAGTGCCAGAAGTTTTTAAGTATTTGCCTGATTGGCGTGATGCAAAAGCTGACTTTCTAATCGGTGATTTCGATGCAATTATTCTAATTGATAACGGGGATTTAAAGCGTACTGGATACTCCGATAGAATTATTAAAGCTCGCGAACGTGGAATTCCAATTATCAACATCGATCATCATCCGAAAAATGATATTTGGAAATACGCCAGTATTAACGTCGTTGATGAAACAGCGTCGTCTACCTGTGAAATAATCTTTGGTTTATTCCAAAAACTGAATTTGGAGTTAGAAACTGATATTGCGACTATGCTTCTAACTGGCATTTACACCGATACCGGAGGATTCCAACATGCAAATGTGTCGGCAAAGACTTTTTCTGCTGCGGCAGAACTAATGAGTCATGGTGCAAAGCTAAAAAATATCTCAACTAATATTTCTAATCACAAAAGTTTGTCTATGCTAAAGCTTTGGGGAATTGCCCTCGATCGGATCGTTAAACTTGACGATATTAAACTTGTTTATTCAATTATTACTCGCGAAGATATAGAAAGTGTTGACGCTAGCGACCAAGATTTGGCTGGTGTTGTTAATTTAATCAGTACCATCCCAGATGATGTCGCCACACTCTTGCTTTATGAGACTCCAGATGGTAAAATTAAAGGCAGTTTGCGGACAGAATCGGCCAAGGTTGATGTGGCAAAAATCGCCGCTTTATTCGGTGGCGGAGGTCACAAACGTGCTGCAGGATTCGTAATAGAAGGCAAATTAAAAAAGACAGAAAAGGGATGGAAAATCATCTAAATAATTATTTTTCTGGATACTGTGGGTTACCGAACCATCTTAGTGTTGGAGCAGTTGTAGTGCGAAAAGATGGAAAGATTTGCTGTCATCACTTTGAAGAGAAAATTGGTTTTAAAGACATCTTTATATTAATGAGGGAGACAATCAATCCTGGAGAAACCATTGAAGACGCTTTAAAACGAGGTTTGACAGAAGAATTTAATATCGAAGCCAAATTGATTGATTTTCTTGGCAGCATTCAAAGTCAGTATAAAGATAGAAATTTCAAGTTAGAAAAAACCACTATATATTTCCTTTGTGAATATTTGAGAGATTTAGATCGGCCGAGAGATATTACTGATATGGAAGGCGATAGTATAATTGAATGGTTAAAACCGGCTGATTTGATTAAAAAGATGAAAGATCAATTTAATCGTTATGGCAGAGAAGATGCTGATGAATCAAAGATTATTGAAAAATTATTGAAATAATTTATGCCCGAGTGGTGGAATTGGTAGACACGAAGGACTTAAAATCCTTTGGCCTAAAAAACCGTATCGGTTCGACTCCGATCTCGGGCACCAACTTACGCTGACATTTATTGTCGGCGAAAGTTGGTGAGTGAATTACTGGAGGAGGCGAACGGGGAAGGGGTCGGGAAACGGGAGTTTCCCGCAGAGGAAGATAATAGAAACCATGGGTTTCTATGAGTGAGCTTGCGAACGGGTGAGGATTCCGATCTCGGGCACCAAGTTGAGTTAAATTTTCTTCAAAAAAACAGAATTAATTTCTGTTTTTTTGTTTGACATAATGACTAAAAGATGCAATAATGAACTGTCATATCGAATCAATTCGGAGGTGATCATGTGACTACAATGAACCACACACTAGTGGCTGGTACAGTGGCGGTTATGTCGGAGAATCTCTCTGCCTCCGATAAGATCGTGGTCGTCACAGTGCTGTTCCTGTCACACCTGGCCCTAGATATGTTGCCGCACAAGCACTTTGGCAACTATCGCAACATCAAGGGCTGTTTCCCTCAGTTCCTGGCCGAGATTGTACTGGGCGTGGTGATTTTGCCACTGCTGATCTGGCAGATCAGCAGTCTCAATCTGGCATGGCTGCTGGTCTATGTCTGTGCGGCTAACCTGATTGACGCCCTTCTGGTCATCGGCTGGGGACCAGTAGTCAGGGTGAATGATTGGACCCACAAGTGGGAGGGGCAGATATCACTCCGACGACTGCGGATTTTCGAGTTCATCCAGACGTTCGTTGTTGCTGGCCTGTTTCTAACCGTTCTCTGGCTGCGCTAGAGTAGTCCCGTGCTGGACCGTTTCTTCCTTCCGAAACGGTTATTTTTTTTCTCAAAACTTTATGATACACTAATTCAAGATGGCGGATAAAAGATCCCGAACTAAAAAGGCAATCATTTCGATTGCCATATTAGCTGCGATAGTCGCGGGGTATTTTTATTTACCTACTATTTTAGGTGATTCGGTTTTTCCGCTTAAATATGCCGATTCAATCAAAAAGTGGTCCAAAGAATACAACGAAGACCCATTTCTAGTCGCCGGTATCTTAATGCTTGAATCCGGATTTAATCCTCAAGCACAATCTCCTGTCGGCGCGCTTGGAATGGCGCAAATTATGCCGCCAACAGGGAGAAGCATTGCTAAGGGTGTTGAAAAAACTGATTTTCAAACTTCTGATCTTTTTGACCCGGAAATTGCTATCCAGTTCTGTACTTGGCACATTCACGTCTTGAAAGAAGAATACGGTGGAAATGAAGTTGCGGCATTGGCGGCCTACAACGCTGGTGGCGGAAACGCTGATAAATGGTTACGCATGGGGTTATTGCAGGATCCAAGCACAAACAGTTATGCCAAGAAGGTTTTAGACTACAAAGCGGTTTATCATAAGCTATATCAGAGTCAGCTTGATTTGAATGGTCCGACTATTGATACTAGTAAGCCAATCGTCAAAGTGAATGATACGACATCGCGAAATGTTGTTTGGGGTCAGGCGCTGAAAAATTTAGTCAATGTATTTTACGGAACAAAATAACCAATGACATCGTCGGAACTTAGAAAAAAATTCTTAGAATTCTTTGAGGAGCGGGGTCACAAGGTGATCCCTTCGTCTTCTTTAGTGCCGGAAAATGACCCTTCGGTTCTTTTTACGACCGCAGGAATGCATCCACTAGTTCCGTATCTACTCGGCGAAAAGCATCCGCTAGGCAATAGACTATCTGATGTTCAAAAATGTTTGCGAACCGATGATATTGATGAGGTTGGGGACGCTTCGCATCTGACATTTTTTGAAATGTTAGGTTACTGGTCGTTGGGCGACTACTTCAAAAAAGAATCGATCCATTATACTTTTGGTTTCTATACCGAGGTTCTTGGATTCAATATGGATGACATCTCGGTTTCTGTTTTTGCTGGTGACGATACAGCCCCATTTGATCAGGAATCATTTGATACCTGGAAAAATGAAATTGGAATTCCGGAAGAACGGATTTATAAATACGGCAGAAAAGAGAACTGGTGGGGTCCAGTTGGCGCTACCGGTCCATGTGGCCCGGACACGGAAATGTTTATTGATACCGGCATTGATGCTTGTGGTCCAGATTGCGGTCCGAGCTGCAATTGCGATAAGTTTATCGAAATTGGCAACAATGTTTTTATGGAATTTAATAAAATCTCTGATACCGAATACGAGCCTTTAACGCAAAAGAACGTTGATGTCGGTTTGGGACTGGAGCGCCTGGCGATGTTTTCGCAGGGAAAAACAGACGTTTTTCAAATTGATGCCTTTGAGCCAATTATCAAAAAAATTGAAGAATTGTCAGGCAAAACATATCAAGGCAACGAAAAAGCCTTCCGAATTATCGCAGATCATTTGCGTGCCGCAACTTTTGCCATTGCAGACGGGGCGATTCCTTCCAACAAAGATCGGGGCTATATTACTCGCCGTCTAATTCGCCGAGCAGTTAGATATGGTAATGTTATCGGAATTACTCAGAATTTTGCTTCGCAAATTGGGAAAGAAATTAGTTCCGTATTTAGTCAAGTTTATTCAGGCCTCGACGCCGATAATACTATTGAACAATTAAATCTTGAAGAGGACAAATTTAGAAAAACTCTTGAAGACGGAATAAAAAAGGCCGAAATAATTTTTGGCAAAAAACAACCTATTAGCCAGGACGATTATGCAAGGATAATGCAGCTTGGTGATAAAGGTGAAATATTGAAGAAAATTTATCATGATTCTCCAGAGAAAAAAAGTTTGATCGAATATGGAATAAATATTTCCGATCAAGAAGTAAAGAGTGCTTATGTTACTGGAGAAGAGGCATTTAATCTTTTTCAGACCTACGGGTTTCCAAAAGAAATGATCATTGAGCTGGCTCAGGCAAAATGTTTATTTGTTAGTTTGACTGAATTTAAAGAAGAGTTAAATAAACACCAGGATCTGTCTCGAACTGCTTCTGCTGGTATGTTTAAGGGCGGGTTGGCGGATAACAAGGTTGAAACTACACGACTTCATACTGCTGCTCATTTATTGTTGGCGGCGTTGCGACAGGTCTTGTCGCCAGAAGTTTCGCAAAAAGGTTCAAACATTACCGAAGAACGTTTAAGGTTTGATTTTAACTGGCCGGAAAAATTAACACCGGAACAAATTGCAGAAGTTGAGAAAATTGTTAATGAAAAAATCAAAGAAAACATATCGGTAGAAATGGAAGAATTATCATTAGAAGATGCTAAAAAATCCGGCGCAACTGGTGTTTTCGATAATCGATACGGACAAAAAGTCAAAGTTTTCACAATTGGAAATTTTTCAAAAGAAATCTGCGGAGGACCGCATGTACAATCAACAGGTGAGCTCGGAACCTTCAAAATCACCAAAGAAGAATCATCTAGCGCCGGGATTAGACGAATTAAAGCAATTTTGGAGGCATAATGGAATTTTCGGAAATTTCAAAAAGAGCATTGGAAGTACGAGCTAAATACTCGGAGCTTGAAAAGAAAAAATATGGTCGCGAGTGGTCGCGAGAAGAAATCTTTCAGGGTTTTGTCGGTGATGTCGGTTCTTTGGCAAAGTCGGTGATGGTTGAAGCTAAAATCCGCCAAACAAAATCGGATGACAATGACATTAGCCATCATCTTTCTGATTGTTTGTGGTCAATAATGGTTTTGGCCGATAAATATAGTGTTGATTTAGAAAAAAATTTTATTGAAACTATGAACAAATTAGAAGCGAAAATAGCAGAATCAGAATAATGGAAACTCTTGGAGTGGGCGAAGAAAAAATAAATAGCGCCGAAATTAGTGAGCAGGATCTTTCTGCCGCTGCCGCAGCTTTTACCACCGATTTTCGTGGTGCAAAAAAAGACGCTGGTTTTTATCAATCTGAACAGAAAATAGACTGGAAAGTCTTGCAATTGGGATTAACTGAGGCGAAATCTGCAGCGTTAGCTAGTTGCCAGAACGAAAAACTAAAGGATTGCCTGGCAACTGCCTATGGACTCTTAACTGTAATGACTAATCAGGAGTGGATAGATGAGTATCGCAGGAGATTAGCCAAAGCGGAAACACCGGAACAAAAAAAAGAAATTCACACTAAACTTCATCAGATGCCTTTAAATTTAGCTGAGTGGCAGCACAAATGTATTTCAATGATAAAAGAATTAGAGGATATCGCTGGCGGGGAGGAATTTATTGCCAGTGTTTGGACTCAGATGTCCGATATAGGTTCTCGGCGTCGAGTTGATGGCGGTGTTAGCGATCGTGAAGTTAGAAAGATTAAGAATGGGGTTTTGGGATTAAGAGCGGTAATAGATAGTTTCGAATATGTCTGTGCTGGAAGCGAAGTTGAAATTATACTTCCTAAACCAGAAGAGGATGTTGAAGAAAAAATTGATTTGTTAGCTATAAAAGATAAGAAAAGTTGTGCGATACAGATTAAATCACATCATCAAGACGGAATTGGTGAAATTGGTTGTAAAGCAATTAGTGGTTTTCAATCAACTGTTGGTTTGGATTTAGAGCAAAGGAAAGTTGTAGAGGATCAAAACAAGTTTTGGGAGAAAATTAATCAAAGACGGAAAAAAGGTGACAATATTTCGGCACTTTGGGTTGATGTTGATGGTCAGCCAACCGATAAAATTAATCAAACTACGGGTAAGCCAGCTTTAGAATATCTGGAAGAGCAAGATTCTGGTGGGTTTGGTGCTGATGTTCGCCAAGGGCTAGGGATTCGCCGCAATACCTTGGGTGAAGTTGCCCATTTTCGACAAGCGGCTTAAAGTAATTTAACAAAAACCCAGTATTGTTATATAATAGTACTATAAATCGTGTCGAGATTTTTTTGACGTGAAAGTGAGGGAAATGGGATTTCTTGGTATTGGCAAAAAGAAGAATTATGCGCTGGCGCTCGACATCGGGACTGAGTTTGTCAAGGCCCTGATTTTTCGTATTGATGATGACCAGGCTTCAGTTATTGGTTGTGGACGCCAACGCCAAAAACTCTCAGATATGCAGGGCGGAAGAGTAACTGACATCTCCGGTGTCATATCAAATTGTGAAAAAGCTCTCGATCAAGCAGCCGAAGAGGCTGGGGTTGCACCTACGCAGTGTGTCGTTGGTATCGCCGGCGAATTAGTTAAAGGCACAACCACAACTGTTCACTATCAGCGGCCAGCGCCTAAATCGAAAGTCACAGTTGGCGAATTAAAAACTATTATTACCGAAGTTCAAAAGAAGGCGTTTGAGAAAACTCGGGCAAATTTAGCTTGGGAGACAGGCTACTCTGAAATTGATGTTCGCTTAGTCAATTCTGCGGTGGTTGATGTCAAAATAGATGGATATAAAGTGACCAATCCTGTTGGCTTTCAAGGTCGCGACATCTCTGTTGGTATCTTCAATGCTTTTGCCCCAGTGGTCCACTTAGGAGCGTTGCAAACTATCACTGAAGGCCTTGGTCTGGATCTTCTGGGCGTTATTGCTGAGCCGTATGCGGTTGCTAGAAGTATGGGTATGGAGGAGTCAGTTGAATTTTCAGCCATTTTTATCGACATTGGTGGTGGTACAACCGATATTGCAGTTGTCCGCAATGGTGGGGTAGAAGGGACAAAGATGTTTGCACTTGGTGGCCGAGTCTTCACTAAGCGTCTGGCTAATGAATTTAACTTATCCTTCCAAGAAGCAGAAAAATTGAAAATGTCATATTCTGCTGGTGAGCTGGAAAAAACTAAACTGGAAAAAGTTAAAAAAGCCCTTGATGGTGATTGTCAGACCTGGGTTTCAGGCGTACAATTAGCATTAGAGGAGTTTGCTGGCGTTGATTTATTGCCATCGAAAATTCTGCTTTGCGGTGGCGGCTCAATGCTGCCAGACATTAAAAAAATCCTCGAAACCTCTGAATGGGTTGAGGATCTGCCATTTGCCAAAAAACCAAAGGTGAATTTTATCCGACCGCGCGACGTGGCTGCTGTGCTTGATGAAACTGAGAGCCTTGATGATCCACAAGACATTACACCGATGGCCCTGGCTAATATGGCAATTGACTTGGCCGGCACGCCTACTGTTATTTCCGGTACAATTGATAAAGTAGTTGATTCATTAAAAGAGTAATTTATTCTTTCACTTTCCAATTCACAAAATAAAATTTTAGATTTTAGATATTAATTTTAAGATATTGTATGTCTAAACTGATTTATTTAGAAACAGATGAAGAGATAACCGATGTTATCGACAAGATTTCCAAAGTCGAAGATAAGTCGGTTTCGCTTGTAATACCTCGAGGCTCAACGCTTGCGAACAGTATTGTTAATTTAAAGCTTTTGGTTAAGCGCAGCAAGGCGCTAAAGAAAGAAGTTGCACTGGTTACCAATGACAACATTGCCCATAATTTAGCATCACAAATTGGGCTTCCTGTTTATGAAAGTCTTGAAGATGCCAAGGCTGGGGTTCCAGAGCCGGAAGTTGAAATACCGAGGCCATTGCCAGTAGAGCAAAAGTCAGTAGAAAAAGTTGAGGAAATAGATGGCGTAAAAGTTCACCAATACGACAGGGATGGTAGCGAAGACATGGAACCGGCAATTGAACTCGAGTCGGAGCCACCTTCAGAAATAGATGAATCACCAGAAGGTAGTAGTGAAGTAATCGAGGCTGTCCGCGATGCTGACGAAGTAGCAACAGCAGGTGGGGCAATTATCGAAGAAGAGTTAATTGAGGAGGCTGACCCTCATCCTGCGCCGATTCCTGAACCAATTAATGAATCTTCGGACTACAAATTAATTAAAAAACCAATGGAGCCAGAAATGAGACATAGAGAATTATCTCATGGTGACATGGGTAGCAATCAGGTTTTTGGAAAAATGCGCGGCGCAAAAAATAGAAGGCGGACAATTATCGGAGTTATTTCTGGTGTTTTAGTTCTGCTTTTAGTTCTTGGTGCCTATGTCGCATTACCAAAAGCAACCGTTCGACTTTCAGTTGTTTCAGAACCATTTAATTCAACTGCTGATATTAAAGTTAGTAAGGATACGACAGTAGTTGACGCCCCAACCTCGATAATCCCGGGCAAAATTACCAGTGATGAACAGGATCTGACGAAACCTTTCGCTGCAACTGGGACAAAAAATATCGGTAAAGCTGCTAGTGGAAAAGTCACGGTTTATAATAATTGGGACCAGAATGCTGTAAGTTTACCATCTGGTTCAAAGTTTGTTTCAACTTCTGGGATAAATTTTGTTTCCACCGCTGCTGCCAGTATTCCTGGTGCCACTGTTGGTTTGCAAAATGGTCAATTCGTAATTGTTTCGTCTGGTACTGCAGATGTTAATGTTCAGGCGACTGAAGTTGGTGAACAAGGAAATATTGGGGCAACTAATTTCACTATTACTAGTCTTCCAAGTGCTCAGCAACCAAAAATTTATGGTAAGAGCACAGCTGCGATGACTGGTGGCACCAACCAAGTTGTTAAAATTGTTACCGATAAAGATATCGCTGATGCTAAAGCTTCGACTGAGAATGAACTCAAAGACACAATAACAAACAAGATTAAGTCCGGCCTTGCTACTAGCGATAAACTACTGGATTCGGCTGTTTTGCCGTCTGTTACCTCCGAAAGTGCTTCAGCAAAAACTGGCGATCAAGTAGACACATTTAATTACACAGCTAAAATTAAAATTAATGTCCTGACGTTTTCCGAGGATGATTTTAAGACAGTCCTTCTTGAAAATGCCAAATTGAAGTTAGCTGCAGACAAACAGATAGTGACAAACAATTCTGAAAATGTTAAATATGAAGTTGGAAATGCTGATGTTGCTGCCGGAACGATTACCTTAAAGGGTACATTTGATGGTTTTATTGCCGGTAATTATGATACTGATGCCATGAAATTGGCTATCAAATTTAAGTCGGTAACTGCTGCAACTAGCAAGCTAACAAGTTATCCCGGAGTGCTTTCGGCTGATATATCAACAAACCCAAGATTCTTGCGATCTTTGCCGGCGCTAGCGAAAAGAATAGCTATTGAATTTAATTACGGCAAATAAAAATGTATTTAGGAATCGATTTTGGAACAAAGAAAATTGGACTGGCTGTCGGGAAAGATATTCCCTACGATTTGGCAACGCTTCCGAATCGTCCTGACGTATTTGAAAAAATCCTTAAACTAGTTCAGCAAGAAAAAATTGAAAGAATTGTTATTGGCATGCCGGTTTTTGCTAGCGGGGACCAAGGAAGTTTATCAGCCGAAGTCGAAAAATTTGCTCAAAAACTAAAAACAGTTACAAAATTACCGATTCATTTCGAGCCGGAAAATTTAACCACACAGACAGCACTAGATTTACTAAAAGAAGAGGGTGCTACTCCGGATGAAATTGAAAACAAGGTTGATCAAACAGCCGCAAGGTTAATACTAGAACAATATATTGCTAATGAGGAGGACGCATCGCAAGAGGCACTGTAAGAAAAACCTTACTGGTTTTTCTGCTAATTTTTGTGCTGGCAGTTATTGGCTTTCTTTTTTATTTCCGGCAGCAGATTAACTCAGTTAGTAGCAACAAAGATAAAGTTGAAGTTATAGTCAGTGATGGCGAGAGCTCATTGCAAATTGCGCAGGCGATGCGAGAAAGTGGGCTAATTAAATCAGTTTGGTCATTTGAACTCTACTTAAAATTCAAGAAAATTTCAGTTAAATCCGGTGATTATTTAATGCCGGTTAATCTTAACGAGGCTCAAGTGGCAGAGATTTTTGGGGCTGGAAGTCATCAGATTCATAGGATTACAACTAAAGATGGTTGGCGACGGGAACAGGTGGCGGCTTATTTATTAAAGAACTTAGGTTTATCTAGTGATGAATTCTTAACCAAAACTATAAAATTGGAAGGGAAATTATTTCCTGATACCTACAAACTTTCTGATGAACCAACTGTTGATGAGGTGATTGAAAAAATGACAGAAAACTATCAGGCGAAAGTTGATGGGCTGTCGGTAACTGAAGGTGACCTATCATTGGCATCTATCATTCAGAAAGAAGCTGGGCCGGTGGAGGACATGTCACAAATCGCCGCAGTTTTTAATAATCGAATTAAAATAGGAATGAAATTGCAGTCTGACGTCACGTCAATCTATCAAAAAGATACTGACAGTTGGCAGTCAGCGGGACTTTTAAACTATAAATTTTGGCAGCCGGCTTCAGGTGACACAACAAAATATCCCGGACCTTTTAATACATATTCCCAGGTTGGTTTGCCACCAACCCCAATTTGTACGCCATCGCTTGATGCCATTAACGCCGTACTCCATCCAGCAACAAACAATTATCTATTCTTTCTCTATGGCGAAGATGGCAAAATCTATTTTGCTAAAACTCAAGCCGAACATCAGGCTAACGTAAATAAATATCTCTAATTTTTACAATTTGATTTTTCCTGTTTAATGTCCTAATCTTAAATCATAAATAGTTTTTTAATTTGGAAGGGACTATGGCTAATACAAAATGGACTTCGAGAGATATCATCGATAAAGATATTTTGGAATTGATTGGTGGCGAAAACATGCCAGCAGAGCAAAAAGAAGAACTCTATAAAAAAATGATGGATACAATTCAAACTCGGGTTATGGCACGGGTTGATGGCTTGTTGGCAGATGAAGAAGCAGCAGATGTTCGAGTTTTACTTGAAAGCGATGATCGTGAAGGATTTGAACAGTTTATGGTGGAAAAAAATATTGACATCAAACAACTGTATTCTGAGGAAGCATTGTTCTACAAACTCGAGCTCACGCAACTAGCAAATGGACAGGAGGCTTAATGGCCGAAGGATTAAGCAACTATGACGAAGACGATGATGATGACGACGAAATAGTCGAGAGTCAACCAGAAGTAGTTGAGGTTGAAAAACCAAAGCCGGCAGATAAAACTGATTCAAAAACAGAAGAAAAAACCCCAGCCGATAAAGAAAATGATCGTCATCAGCAAATAGAAGAACTGGTTGGTGGGCTGCAGACTGGTGAATGGCAAAAAGCACAGGAATCAGAGCGGCTAGATAAAAGGTACGGCAAAGGATTGCTTGGGAATTTCCGTGCTTGGTTGGGTGGTGAATTTGATTATTCAGTCGATCCAGAAACTGGTGAAATTCGTCACAATGTCGGTAATGAAATAGGCAGAAGAGTGGTTAATGTTCTCTGGAAAACAGCCAAAACAGCAGCAATTATTTCGGCTGTTGGTCTTTTGACTGGCGGAGCGGGAGCGGTGCCAGCTGGCGCAATTCTTGGTTCATCTTTAGGCCGAGGATTTTGCGAAGCTTGGAAAGGCTTTTCTGGCAAGGAAGGATCACTCCGCGAAAAATTAATTTTGGCCAGGGAGAGCTACTATGATGAGGCAGAGAGATTGTCGAAAGAAATCGGTCCAGAGAATCCCGATGGCATAACCGGAACAGAACTAGAAAAATATCACAAAGATCGAGATGAAAAAATCAGTGATTTAGTCCGGTTGGTTTATTCAGCAGAAAAAGAGGCTGTTGATAAGGATAAGGCCGAGAAAGAAGGTAAGGAGAAGGAAGAGAAAGAGAAGAAGCCAGCGGCAAATTTGGCTAATGTTATTGAGGCTGAAGGCGAGCTTTCTGGCTATCAGAAAAAATGGCGGACTGCGGAGGAGATTATTGCTTTTGTAGGCGGGATTACCGGCGGTGTTTACTCTTTGTTGCATGCTAAGGGCCAAGTTGTCCAACACTTGCAGTCGCAGTTGGATCATGGAGAATCACTGAGAATGGATATCGACCATGACGGGGTTTTCCACAGTGTTTCTAAAATTGATTCCGGAATTAAAGCGGCGCATGATATGTCTTCGAACTACGTATTTCACTATAATTCTCCATTTGAGGCCAAGCTTGCTGAGCTTCAAGGAAGCACTGTTTTGCACCAAGGCCAGTTTGGTGCTCATGTCATATCAGATAACATTTCTAGCGGTCTGAGTCGTATTGCTACTGGACAGCTATGGCACCAAAGTATATCAACGTTGCTAGGTATGGCGGCTGACAGCGCAGTATCATCAAAAATAAATGAATCTGAAAATAAATTAGGAGATGATTACCAAAAGTCGTTTCCGGAATCTTCCGGGAAAACTTTGGAATTTTTGTTACCTGAGTCCAAGCTGGATAGAATTAAAGCCAAAGCCAAAGAGTTAGGGAAAACTGTGCCGAAACCGGGTGAAATTTGGAATTATCCTCCACAGGGTAATAAGAAAAAGGATGGTGGTGGCCAAGGCGGAGACAAAGAGCCGAAGGAACGAAAAGTAAAGATTATTTCCATTGATTACATAGATGAAGAAGTGCCAACACTGACTTTCGAATCTGGACAGCAAGGTAGTGAAAAAAGGGAAAAGGTGGCACTGGAAACCTTTATTACAGCAAAGACTAAGTTATTGCAAGCTGAGAAAAAAATTGAGGAAGATATTGAGCCGACCGCAGATGAAGTACAGCCAAAAAGAGAACTTACTCCAGAGGAAGTGGCCAAAAATAAGATCCGTGAGGCTGCGGGTTACACAATTGGCAAATTAGGAGATTTCAACGAAGTGAATAAAAGGTTGCATGCGGACACTCTCGAAGAAGGTGAAAAAAAATTTGAGGAAGTGACCAAGGAAATTTGGACCGAATTTGCTGTCCACGGATATGTTAAGGTCAATAAAAAGGGAGCTCCGTATGTCGAAGCTGAAACAGATATTGATGGCAAAACCGCTTTAGGATTGTTTGAGCAGGCTGGTTTTTCTGTTGGCATACCGAAATTTGTAAAACCAGGTGATATTGAAAATGGCCGAGTAAATTTGGACACTGGAGAAATGGATGGGTCCACATATATTCCATCGGCAGAAGTTAATCAGCGAACTCTTGTTATTGATCATCATGCTGCTGATAGTTCAATTACATCTTCTGCTGCGGCGGAAACTTACGAGATTCTTGTTGGTTTGGGATACTTGGAAAAGTCAGAGACTTTTGACAAAATGATTGATTTTATTTCCCAGGTTGATAATTGTCGATATGCAACTAGTGTTGAAGATTATCAAAACTCTCATAAAAATCTTTACGGTCTCAGCCGCTATTTGACGTTTGAGTCACTTTATAAGTTTTTTCAAGATGGAAAAGACCCGGCCGCTGACTTATCAGAAGAAGATTTAAGAAATTATGGTATTAGTGCAGAGAATGTGACAGCAAAAGTAAAGAATATCGAGTGGAGTGAAAAGAAAATTGCCGAAGCAGAAGCAGACGGATTTGTTTTGCAGAGCGATAAATATGGCAAAATTCTTATAGATATTGATAAAAAAATTCCTGGAAGCTTTGATGCCGTGCGATCACATGGCTATGACACCTATGTAATTTGGACGCCGGGGGAGGCAAGCTTTTTTATCTCTTCAAATAAAGGGATTCAAGACAATTTTACGGGTGGCAAAATAATCCGCAGAAATATGTCGATTAAACCGCGACATGATGGTCAGCCGCTAGAGACAACTCTAAATAAAATTCTAAAGTCGATGGTGGGTGGAGAAATTGGCGCTAGCGGAAAATTAGCAGAATATCTTAGAAACGAATCATCGGCATAGCTAGCTAAGGTTAAATATTTTTTGGAAATTTGATTTTTTCTAGACGATCGATTATGCTGATAAGAGCCTGTTTACAGGCTCTAAAACGGGGAGGGAGGTCTCCGATTTTTTGTCAGTTTTTTAAATATCTTTATGAAATCACCATTTTCCTTTATCTTCGATCGCTTATCTCATGATATTGGTATTGACCTCGGCACTGCCAATTCTTTGGTTTATGTAAAAGGTAAAGGGATTGTAATCTCCGAGCCTTCTGTTGTGGCTATAAATACTAAAACTAAGGAAATTCTAGCCATTGGTGAAGAAGCGAAGAGAATGGTTGGTCGCACTCCTGCACATATTGTCGCAGTCCGTCCACTGGTTGATGGTGTTATTTCGGATTTTGAAGTTACTGAGCAAATGTTGAAGTACTTTTTTGAAAAAGTACACAGAGAGAAATTTTCCTTATTTCCTCATCCTCGGGTAGTAATCGGTATCCCGTATGGAGTCACAGAAGTTGAAAAGCGAGCAGTGGAAGAGGGAGCTATTAACGCTGGCGCCAGGGAGATTTATTTGATTGAGGAGCCAATTGCTGCAGCGATTGGTGCCAGGCTGCCAGTTCAAGACCCATCAGGGAATATGATTGTTGATATTGGTGGTGGAACAACCGAGGTGGCGATAATTTCTTTGGGTGGCATTATTTCTTCAAGATCTTTGCGAATTGCTGGTGACGAAATGAACGCTGATATAATAGAATACGCTCGGGAAGAGTTTAATCTGCTCTTGGGTGAACGAACCGCTGAAGAAATAAAAATTGCTGTCGGCTCTGCCATGCCGTTGAAAGAAAAAATCGAGGCTCCAATGCGTGGAAGAGATTTAGTTACTGGCTTACCGAAAGAAATTATTATTTCAAATGAAGAAATTTGTCGGGCAATCTCCAAATCGGTCACTTCGATTGTTGAAGCGATCAAAGTCACAATGGAAGAATCACCTCCAGAGCTTTTGGCTGATATCATGGACAAGGGCATAATTCTTGCTGGCGGTGGAGCTCTGCTGCGCGGATTGGATAAACTTATTTCGATTGAAACAAAAACCATAGTTCATATCGCTGATGATCCACTGACTTGTGTTGTTAGAGGAACCGGAATTGTACTTGAAGACATTGATCTCTTGTCGGAGGTTTTAGTACCAAATAGGTTTAAAAGATAATAAAAATTATAATTTGGGATATTGAATGAAGCGTCGGGGAATAGCAATTTGGTTTGTTTTAATAGTCGTTTTGACCGCAGTTTTTATAATTCCATCAGCGGTTAGCGACTATTCAAGTACTCTAATTCGTACAATTTCCCGTCCGGTTTCAAAGCCACTGGTATCCTTTGGCTTAAAGACCCACGATTTTTTTTCAATGATTTGGGAAATTGGTAGTTTACGTAAAGAAAACCAGCAGTTGGCAAATAATTTAGTCGAGTTAAAAGTAGATCAGGAAAAAATGATAGAAATTACTAAGGAAAACGAGAATTTAAAAACTCAACTCAACTATAAAAATGATCACCCAGAGATGAAAATGGTTTTAGCTGACGTTATTGGTCTAGATCCAACAAATTATTTTGGCACAATAATGATCGATAAAGGATCAGGCGATGGTGTCCAGATTGGCCAAGCAGTTATTTCTCTTGGTGTTTTGGTTGGTAAAATCGATCAAGTGTCAACAACCACTTCTCGTGTTCTCCTAGTGACCAGCAAGGATTCGATAGTCCAAGTAATGTTACAGAATTCCAGGACCGCTGGTGTATTATCTGGTGGCATCGCTGGCATGGTGGTTAGTAGCATTCCACTTGATGCGGTTGTTTCGCCATCAGAGAATATTATTACTTCTGGTTTAGGCGGAAAATTGCCAAAAGGAATTTATGTCGGCACGGCTGGGAGTGAGGTCTCTGTCAAATCAGACATTTTTAAAACTATCACTGTTGCTTCTCCGGTTAATTTCTCAAAATTAGAATATTTATTTGTTGTCACTGGAGTTTAAATGTGGTTTTTTTCGATAATTTTGGCAATTTTGGCTGCCTTAGTGCAGTCAACCATTGTCCCGTCGCTGTCGGTCTATGGAGGATCGGTTAATATTATTTTGGTTATATTGCTTGTTTTACTTTTTTATGGGCATATCCGTCATACTGGAATTTTTTTAGTTGTTTCTACAATTATTTTATCGATAATTTCCGGTATCCAGCTAATTTATCTTATTTTGCCATTTTTTGTTTTGTCTGCAATTTATTTATTTTTATCCAATCGAAGAATAATTTCTAGACCCAATACTATTGTTTCTTTATTTATCTTTTTGATCGCATCTGTTTTCGTCAATTTAGTATTCATACTAGAAATTCACAATTTTTCCCTAAGACTAATTTTACCAATCCTTTCGTCCGCTATCTTAAATATGTTAATTGGTGGTTTTATTTACTACTTTTGCAACAAGGCTTATTTTTTGCTTAATCCTCAAATTTCTAGAGAAAAAGTAAGAATTTAAAATTTATAATATGGATATTTTTGGAAATTTTTCTAATTTAGCTGGGGACAAAAGGAAGCGCAAAGCCCAGGTTTCTACAGCTTCCGATTTTCAGTATTCTGATCCAATTATTGAGGGACAAGTGAAAATTGATGAAAACAGAGAAAATAAATCAACTTCATTTGTCAAAATATTATTGATTATTGTTTTTTTACTCTTGTCGACAAAACTTTTTTTTCTTCAAGTTATTGACTCGTCAAAAAATCAAAGCCTAGCGCAGGGAAATAGCATTCGACCAAGAAGCATTTTGTCGAGCCGTGGAATTATTACTGATGCTAACGGGGTTTGGTTGGCTAGGAACAAACCCAGTTTTGTTCTGGGGGTTTATCCGTCAGATCTGCCGAAAAAAAAGGTTGATCGAGAAGTGGAGTATCAAAAACTTTCAGCCCTGTGTTCAGTTCCTGCCGATGAGATTCGGAAAAAGGTGGATGCTGCCGGGCTTTCATCAATCCAATTGACGATTATCCAAACCGATATCCCTAGAGATCAGGCCTTAGTTTTGCAGGAAGACACCGCTGGCATGCTTGGAGTTTCTGTCTCTGCTCAGTCTATTCGTGAATACAAAAGTGATTCTGGCTTGGCACATATTTTAGGTTATACAGGATTGGTTTCACAGGATGAACTTAGTGCAAATTCTGGCTATTTAATGAATGAATATACCGGAAAGGCTGGCTTGGAAAAAACTTATCAGAACGAACTCCGTGGTGCTCCGGGAGTTGAGAAGGTTGAAGTTGATTCTCATGGAAAAGTTTTGCAAATAGTTACTGATTCTGGTGGTCAGCAACCGGTTATGGGGGCGAATTTAACTTTAAATATTGATTACAATTTGCAACAAGTAATGACTGCAGAATTAGCTAAAGGAATAGCGAACTCAGGAACGGGATCAACTTCCGGAACAGTTATCGCCATGAACCCCCAAACAGGGGCAATTCTTGGCATTGTTTCCTTGCCTTCATACGATAACAACATTTTTGAAGGAAAATTAGATAATACTGAATATCAAAAATTACTATCGGACCCGACTTTACCACTGCTAAATCGCTCAACCATGGGGGTTTATCCTCCTGGTTCAGTCATAAAAATTGTTATGGCTGCTGCAGGCTTAAATGAGGGCTTAATTACTCCTAACACCTCAATCGAAACTCCGCCGGAGATTATGATCGGTGATTACAAATTTCCTGATTGGAAATATCATACAGGCATGACTAACGTTGAGCGAGCCATTGCTGAGTCAAACGACATTTTCTTTTATGCTCTAGCTGGTGGTTATGACAAAATTAAAGGCTTAGGAGTTGATCGAATTGAAAAATACTTATCTGCCTTTGGTTTTGGATCAAAAACCGGGATTGACTTACCGTCTGAAGCAGCAGGCCTAGTTCCGTCACCTGCTTGGCGCTTAAAAACAATTGGCCAAAATTGGTATATCGGTGATACTTATCACTTAGGAATTGGTCAGGGCGATCTGCTGGTGACTCCATTGCAAATGATAAGCGCTTTATCTGCCATTGCTAACGGCGGAAAACTGTTGACTCCGCAATTAGTCAAAAATATTACCGATTCTAGTGGCAAAGTTGTTAAGACATTTGAACCAATTGTTCGACGCCAGAACATGGTATCAGTATCAAGCATTAACACTGCCCAGGCTGGAATGCGCCAAGCCGTGACCTCGTCATCGGGTTCTGGGCGCACTCTACAGAATTTACCTGTATCATCGGCAGCAAAAACTGGTACTGCCCAATTTATGAATAACCAAAAAGAACATGCATGGTTCGAGGCTTATGCTCCATACGAAAATCCGAAAATCGCAATTATGGTAATGATTGAAGGTGGGGGTGAAGGTTTTGCTGCTTCAGGGCCAGTCGCTTATGATATTTTACAATATTATTTTTCGGAGTCACACTAAATCCTATTGACAAAGGTTGGCTGATCAAATAGTATAATGAAGTATTAATAATAAGGTTCCCGATGGGGGATTTTTGTTTAGAGTAGATATACATATCTACTCACAAAAGAGGTAAATTATGGAAGAAATCATTCTTACAACTGAGGGACGGAGAAAGCTTGAGGCTGAACTCGTTAAATTAAAAAACGAGGATCTTAAAGATGTAGCTGAAGCAATTAAATCTGCTCGTGAATTAGGTGACTTGTCTGAGAATGCTGATTATCACCAGGCGCGTGAAAGACAGGCATTTATTGCTGGCCGTATTGCCGAAATTGAGTACAAACTTTCTCATGGTCGTATGGCTGATGCTGGTAGCGCAGGAATTGTTTCCATTGGCTCTCATGTTGTTTTGAAATCAGCTGATGGTGATGAGAATTATGAAATTGTAGGTGCCACAGAGGCTGATCCAGTTGCTGGCAAAGTTTCTGTGTCTTCGCCAATTGCTAAGGCAATCATGGGTCACAAGGTTGGGGACAAAGTTGAGGTTGAGACCCCAGCAGGGGAAATGAAGTTCGAAATCAAAAAAATAAGCTAGACCTATATTAAAAAATCCGCTTGAGAAACCTGCCTACCGGCAGGCAGGTCAGGTGGATTTTTTAATTTGTAACTTGTTCGGGTTTTGTTCTATAATTGGTTTATGAGCATTACCGACAAACCAAAAGATTTTCAAACATTATTTTTAGATATGAACTCTTTTTTTGCCTCGGTGGAACAACAAGTTCAGCCAACTCTGCGTGGATTGCCGGTTGGTATTGCGCCCTATATTGGTGGTACCGGCTGTATTATCGCAGCATCGCGAGAGGCGAAGGATTTGGGTATAAAATGCGGCTGCCTGGTAAAAGAGGCGAGGCGGTTGTATCACGATATTAAAATTATCGAATCGCGGCCGGCGCTTTATATGATTTATCACAAGGAAATACGAAAAGTTATTGAAAGTTTTACGCCGCATTATCAGGTGCTATCGATTGATGAATTCGTTATCAATTTAACATCGTATGAACAAAATTTAGTCGCAGCAGCAAGGCTAGGACAGGCGATAAAGGATAAAATACGCTCAGATGTTGGCGATGCCATGACTTGTTCGGTTGGTGTGGGGCCAAACCGATTTTTGGCTAAAATGGCGGGGGAGCGCAAAAAGCCCGACGGACTAACAATTGTTCAACTTGCAAATTTGGAAGAGTTTTACTCTAGTATAAAATTACTCGATATTACAGGAATTAATTATGCGCTTGAGTTCCGTTTGTTGAAATCGGGAATTAACTCTCCCCTAGAATTTTTCAACGCTGATCTGCCAAAGTTGCGATCAGTTTTGAATCACGCTGGTCGGCTTTGGCACTACCGTTTGCGAGGTTACGAAGTTGATGATTATGCGACATCTACTAAAACTGTTGGTCATTCACACGTTTTGGCGCCAGAACACAGGTCGCCCGCTGGGGCAAAAGCGGTGCTGCGAAAGTTAATTTATAAAGCCGCTTCTCGTTTGCGAGCCAACGGCTTCTTGGCTGGCGGAATTTTTGTGGCAATTTCTTTTTACAACGGACCAAGCTTCAAAAAGAGTCGGAGAGTCTCCCCTTTTTCTGACACGCATAGTTTTTCATCAAACGTTTTTGAAATGCTAAAGGATTGCAACTGGTACTGCAATCCAAGTTATGTTTCGGTTTCGGCATTTAATTTATCAAGCTCTCGCACGACACAAATATCAATTTTGCCTGAAATTGAAAAATCCCGCAAAATTTCTGAAGCCATGGACAGGATTGATGATGATTTTGGCGTTGGCTTCATTCACCCAGCGTCAGCATTCGCTGCAAAGGATTCTGCCCCCGACCGTATCCCCTTCGGCCGGCCAAGGTATGACATTCGACATTGAGCTTTGAATTTAATGAGTTTTTTGCTAGTATCAAATAAGGAAAGGAAACCAATATGGCAGAACTTGGAAAAACTGAAGAAGACCTAATTAAATCACGCAAAGACAAACGAGCGAAGCTCGAGGGGTTTGGTGTTGATTGTTACCCAGCCAAAAGTGAGCGCAACTATATAGTTGAGAAAGTTTTAGCGTCTAAAGATGAATTTGTTGCTGGCGCTGAAGTATTAAAATTGGCCGGCCGAATTACGGCACTTCGTGGACATGGTGCAATTATGTTTGGCGATTTAGTTGATGAGAGTGGTAAACTTCAGCTTTTATTTAAATCTGATAATTTAGTAGAGGATTTTAAACTACTGGAACTTCTGGATGTCGGAGATTTTATTCAAGCTGCCGGGAAATTATTTATTACCAAAGCTGGCGAATATACCCTTGAGGTTTCATCATTTAAATTACTAACTAAGGCACTGCGGCCATTACCGGAAAAATGGCACGGGCTAACGGACCTAGAAACCCGCTATCGTCAGCGCTACGTTGATCTTGTCGTTAACCCAAAAGTTAAAGATTTATTTTACAAACGATCAAAAATCATTGCATCTATCAGGCAATTCTTAGTATTAAATGGTTTTATAGAAGTAGACACACCAACACTGCAGCCGATTGCTGGCGGCGCGGTGGCTAAACCATTTATTACTCATTACAACGCTTATGACCGAGATGTTTTTATGCGAATTGCCCCCGAGCTATATTTGAAGCGTCTTATTGTCGGAGGATTTGAGAAGGTTTTTGAATTCGCCCGCTGTTTTCGAAACGAGGGAGTAGACGCAACTCATAACCCGGAATTTACCAACTTGGAATTCTATTGGGCATATACCGACTATGAAAAGTTGATGGAATTTACCGAAGAGCTAATGCGCAATTTAGTCAAAGAAGTTTTTGGTAGACTTGATATTGAAATTGCAGGTGAAAAAGTAGATTTTAGTAAAAAGTTTCCACGAATTACTTTCGATGAAATGACCGGTGGCGACAATACTGACGAAGCTTTTAAAGCGGCTGTTCGTAAAACAATTACCCCTACGTTTGCCATTGATCACCCAATTGAGATTTCACCACTAGCTAAAAGAAAGGACGAGAAAACCGTTGAACGCTTTCAGCTGATTTTAGGTGGCTTGGAAGTGGCCAACGCATTCTCAGAGCTAAACGATCCGGTTGACCAGAAAAAACGATTCGAAGAGCAGGTAGAGCGAAAGGAAGATGGAGAGAAGCATCCGTACGATGAAGATTTTATCAAATCTCTTGAATATGGAATGCCGCCAACTGCTGGTTGGGGCATGGGAATCGACAGAATGGTTATGCTTTTAACCGGGTCCAAAACGCTGCGCGAAATATTATTATTCCCATTTATGAAACCTTACGATGAAAAATAATATCACAATTAGAGATTTTGCAGAAAAAGATCTTTCAGCTGTAGGTGAGATTTACGCCAAAGCATTTAATAACGCTATTGTTGGTGAAAACTGGGAACCGGCTGATGCATCAAAACTAATTGCTTGTATGCATAGCCATAAGCCAAATATTTTTATAGTCGCTGAGGTTGATGGTAAAATTGTTGCGGGATTTTTTGCCTCGGTAAAACCTTATTTTGGCGAGAACCACTTGTGTGATACGGATCTGTTTGTTGATCCGGATTATCAAAAGCAAGGTGTTGGCAAACAAATGTTTATTGAAATGCTCAAGCGTGGTATCCAAGAATATAACGTGTCTGGTTTTCAGGGAATCTCATATTCTAAGCATGAGTTTCCTGGAAATTGGTATTCGAAGTTAGGATTTGAAACCACTGCGTGGGTTCATCGTTATGGGAAAGCAAGTGTTATGCTCGAAAAATTGAATAAAAAATAGGAGATAAAATGTTAGATATAGAAATTATCCGAAATAAGCCAGAAGAAATTAAAAAAACCATCGCTCGCAAGGGTGCTGACCCGGCTTTGATCGACGAAGTGGTTTTAATTGACCGAAATCGTCGCCGAGTTTTAGCTGAATTAGAACGGGCGCAATCTGAACTAAACAAATCATCAAAAGATATTGCCCAACTTCATGGTCAGCAAAAGATTGATGCTATAAATCAAGCTTCGAATTCTTCGGCCAAAGTTAAAGCCTTAAAACCCGAAGCCGATAAAGCACAAGCTGAATTTGCCGAAATTATGCTTCGAATTCCTAACCCCCCACTTGCAGACGTTATTGATGGCGCGTCAGATAAAGAAAATAAAGTTAATAGAACGGTTGGCGAGATATCAAAATTTGCTTTTAAACCTCTGGATCACGTTGAACTTGGCGAAAAGCTTGATTTAATTGACATTGAACGGGCTGGAAAAATTTCCGGATCGCGTTTTTATTTCTTGAAAAATGAATTGGTTCAGCTGGAATTTGCCTTGGTTCAATACGCATTAGAAATTCTCACAGCCGAAAAATTTGTGCCAATGATTGTTCCAATTTTGCTCAATCGCGAAGCAATGACTGGCGCTGGATATTTGCCTGCAGGCGAAGACGAAATCTACAAAACTCAAGATGATCTTTTCTTGGCTGGAACTTCAGAACAGCCACTGGCCGGATATCATACCGGAGAAATTATCGATGAAAAATTGCTACCACTGCGGTATGCTGGATTTTCTTCCTGTTTTCGCAGAGAGGCTGGTAGCCACGGCAAAGATGTCCGAGGAATTTTGCGAGCGCATCAATTCGACAAAGTTGAAATGTTTTCATTTACAACACCAGACAAGTCAGAAAAAGAACACGAATATTTGGTTTCACTAGAAGAAAAAATTGTCTCAGGTTTGGGTTTGCCATATCAAATTATCGACATTTGTGCCGGAGACCTTGGTTCTCCTGCTGTAAAGAAATATGACGTAGAAACTTGGATGCCAGGACAAGACCAATATCGCGAAACTCATTCTTGCTCAAACTGCACAGATTTTCAAGCTCGCCGCCTAAATATCCGTTTCCGTGACAAAAACGGAAAGGTTGCCCCACTTCACACATTAAACGGAACAGCTATTGCCATTGGACGGATGCTTATTGCTATTATGGAAAACGGGCAGCAAAAAAATGGCAGCATAAAAATTCCGGAAGTTTTGCACAAGTGGCTTCCATTTAAGGAGATTAAAAAGAAGTAAAAATTATTAATAGTTAGGAGGCTAAAGTGCAAATTAACGTCGTGACGAAGGATGTCATCATCACCGCCCGACAAAAGTCTGACATTGAGAAAAAAATTGGTAGATTAAAAAAATATTTGAAGCATGAAAGTCCGGTAGCTGTCGAAGTCCACTTAATCGACGATTCCGGCCCAAACAAAAATGGTGTAACACAATCAGTGAAAATTGATGTTACTTCCGAACATTACAACATTCATGTTGAGGAAAAAAGAAATAACATTATGAAGGCTTTTGCCTTGGCTTTGAGCTCGGTGGATCGACAAGTGCGTGACCAACACAAAAAAGAGATTCAAAAAGCCCATACAGGAGGCGGAAGGTTTGATAAGGTTTACGAGATTTTGGGTAGATTCCGAAAGAAAAAATAAATATTCTACTTGGAATAAAAAAACGGGTGGCCCTGAGGGGCTGCCCGTTGTGGTTCATGTTTGTGGTCAGCGCTGTCTTGCGCCCCACCAAGCTCCGCCGACGATCAGGGCAATAACTGCGATGATGCCCGTCGTTATCAGCACTGGGTTCCCAATCATGACTAGCCCTCCTTGTGGGCCCGCTTGTTGCGATTCTACCAGTGCTCGTTATGTGACCGACAGTTCTTGCTTGTAGTCGTGGACTTCCAGGCCACCGCGTGCGGCGTGCTGGATGTACCAGGCACAGCCGACGAAGGCTGCGACGGTGATGATCCAGTGCCAGATCGGTCCTGCCAACATGCTCAGGACGAAGACCATCATCATGGCCAATGTGCACAACACTGAGACGTAGATGCTCATCATTACCCGAGCGCCTATGAGCTGTGCCCTCGTTGGTTTCCGATGCCAAACAATAAATGGTCCGTGGCCGTGCATGAGACCTATCTCCTTGTATCTGCCGGGATTGTGTTAGCATTATAGCCAAAATGTTTTATTTTGTCAATGGTTTAATGAGCATTGAGAAAGTGGGCATTTCGTGATAGGATAAGTACAAATTATGAGTATTTTTTCAAAATTTTTTACCGACTCGTCGCAAAAGGTAGTTAACCGCTACAAGAAGTTTTTAGTTGATACAAATGGCTATGAAGATGAATTAAAGAAGAAGCCAGACAAAGAGTTCAAGGAACATACAGAAAAATTTCGAGGGCGAATTAAAGAAGCCAATGGCGACTTAGAACGCGAACGGGCGATAATGGATGAGATCATGCCCGAGGCTTTTGCTGTTGTTCGAGAAGCCAGCCGTCGGGTTTGGGGCGAGCGGCACTTTGACGTTCAGTTAATTGGTGGAGCGGTCCTTCACTCTGGCCAAATCGCGGAAATGAAAACTGGTGAAGGAAAAACTTTGGTGGCAACTTTGCCACTGTACCTAAACGCTTTAACTGGCCGCGGAGTCCACTTGGTTACAGTCAATGATTATCTTTCCAAAAGTCATGGTGAAGGAATGGGTGAAATCCACGATTTTCTCGGACTTTCAGTTGGCATTATTCAAAACCAGCAAATTTCATATAAATTCGAAAAGAAAGTTGATTATAAACATTATTCAGAGGCCGACGGATCAAACTTGGTACCTTGTTCGCGAAAAGAAGCCTACGATTGTGACATTACTTACGGGACAAATAACGAGTTTGGTTTTGATTATTTGCGCGACAACATGGCACCAAGTGTTCATCACTGCTCCCAACGGGAACTCAATTTCGCCATTGTTGATGAAGCTGACTCAATTTTAATTGATGAAGCCAGAACGCCACTTATCATCTCAGCACCAGCAGAAGAATCAGCATCGCTTTATCAAAAATTTGCGGCCTTGGTTCCGCGGCTGAAAATTGAAGAAGACTACACAGTTGATGAAAAAGACCGAGCAGTAATGATTACCGACTCGGGTATTAAAAAAATGGAAGGCATGCTAGGGATTGCCAATGTTTATGCTGCCGAAACTATTGAGTTGGTTCACCACTTAGAAGAAGCCTTGAAAGCCCACGCCATATTTAAGAAAAATAAAGACTATGTCGTTAAAGACGGCGAAATTATTATTGTTGATGAATTTACTGGTCGTTTAATGCAGGGCCGTCGTTATTCCGAAGGGTTGCATCAAGCAATTGAAGCCAAAGAAAATGTTTTTGTTAATCGCGAATCGCAAACAATGGCAACAATATCTTTCCAGAATTTATTCCGTTTGTATCACAAGCTTGCTGGTATGACAGGGACTGCGGCAACTGAAGCGGAGGAATTCTATAAAATTTATAAACTCGATGTAACAGAGATTCCAACTAATAAACCAATGGTTCGTCATGATGCTGGCGACAAAATATACAAAACTTTTGCTGGTAAAATCGACGCTGTTGTTGCTGATATCAAAGAGCGCCAAGAAAAGGGCCAGCCGGTTTTGGTTGGTACGGTTTCGGTTGAGAAAAATGAGTATTTATCGAAATTTTTGAAAAAAGCCGGTATTAAACATGAAGTTTTAAATGCCAAGAATCATGAGAGGGAAGCAAAAATTATCATCAAGGCTGGGCAGATTGGTGCTGTTACAGTTGCAACTAACATGGCTGGTCGTGGAACAGATATTAAATTAGGCGAAGGTGTATCGGAGGTCGGCGGTTTGCATGTTATCGGCACAGAACGACATGAATCGAGGCGAATTGACAATCAGCTTCGAGGTCGCGCAGGTCGCCAGGGTGATCCGGGCTCTTCTCAATTTTATGTTTCAATGGAAGACGACTTAATGCGAATTTTTGGCGGCGACAGATTGAAATCAATAATGGAACGGCTTGGACTTCCTGAGGACATGCCAATTGAAAACTCTATGATTTCTAAATCAATTGAAGGGTCTCAGAAAAAGGTTGAAGGTCACAACTTTGATATCCGCAAGCACTTGGTTGAATACGATGATGTCATGAATTCTCATCGCAAATATGTTTATGGAAAAAGAAGGAAGATATTAGAAAGCTCAAATGAAAAAAATGATGCGCTAAAAAATGAAATCCTAGAAATCGCTAACAAGGAAATTGAAGGAATCTTTGCTGCGCTGGTATCCGAACCTGATAAAATCAAAATTGAACTCGAAGCAATCTTTGCAATCTCACCAAAGAATTTAACTGCGGAAGATGCGATTAAAGAGGTTGAAAAATTATACGAAGAAAAAGAGAAAAAATTTGGTTCGGAAATGATGCGTCAAGTTGAACAAGCGGTTTATTTGCGAACAATTGATATGCTTTGGGTGGAGCATTTAACAACAATGGAAGAATTACGAACCGGAATTGGCCTGCAAGGTTATGCACAAACTGATCCTCTCGTTGCGTACAAGCGAGAAGCGTATCGGCTATTTCAAGATTTACTCAGAGCAATTGAGTCTAATGTTATTAAAACTATTTTTCATGTCGAGGTGCAGGTTCAGCAGCCCATGCCTACCGGCAGCCAGGCAGTGCCAGTGGCAGAATCTCGCCCACTGGAATATCAGGCACCGGATCCGGATAGAATTGGTGATATTGATGAAAGCCCAGCGGCGATTGATAAAATCTCAGAAGAAATTTCGGCACCAGCTGTAGAATCAACTGGCGGTGTTACAACAACTATTCGACAAAAAGGTAAAACCGTTTTTGACCGAATGGATAATTCTGACGGAAGTGTTGCGCAGGTCAAATCATCAAATAAAGTCGGTCGCAACGACCCTTGCCCGTGTGGTTCTGGCAAAAAGTATAAGAAATGCTGTGGAAAATAGCATTTCCTTTTACGCCTTGAGTATTGACTATTGGGTCTTGTAATAAAAATGCTGCGGGAAGTAAATAGAATTTAGTATCTAGTAGTTAGTATATAGAATATGGAAGTTAAGATTTTTCGAAAAGACGAATTTGAAGATATCGTCGAAATCGGTGTGGATTTGTTAACTCGAATGGGTTTTCCTGATGAGGATCGGGATCGCAAAGCGATTTTAAATTCCAGCCGCGTTGGTGTTGTCTACGATGGTGAAACTCCGGTTGGAATTGGCCGGGTTATCAGTGACGAGACACAGTCAAGTTTTATTGTTGACGTAAATATTCTCAAAGATAAAAGACGAAAAGGATTTGGCAAAGCGCTGGTTGTTGAATTGGCGAAAAGCTGTGATTCAAGAAATATTATGTTAACGACGGATCCGCGGGACCAGGGGTTGATCGAGTTTTATAAAAAATCTGGATTTGAGTTTTGCGAAGGTGAGCATGTCTTTAAATGGCCGAAAAAATAATTGTCATTTGATCTGAAAATTGACAAATTTGCTCTTAAAAAACCTCGGACCCCGATGGTATTTTTTTGTTTGGAAAATATTGGGATATTGCAAATTGTTTGGACAGGGTTTGACGAATTATGATATAATTTAGTCAATTAATAACAAACAGGAGGGGCTTGAAAAAAGTTCTACTTGTAATTTTAGACGGCTGGGGGCTTTCACCTTTGAAAGAAGGTAATGCCACTTATTTGGCCAAAACTCCGAATTTGGACTGGATTTATGGTGCCTATCCCAAAACATCATTATCAGCTTCTGGCATCGACGTGGGCATTACCCCGGGTGAATCTGGCAACTCAGAAGTCGGCCACTTAAATTTGGGTTCTGGTCGTGTTGTCTGGGAAAATTTGCCGCGAATCGATCAGGCAATTGAAAACGGCAATCTATTCAAGAACGAAAACTTAAATAAGTTCACTGACCATGTTAAGAGTGGTGATAGCGCGCTACATTTGGTTGGATTGTGTTCTGCTGGCAGCGTTCACTCTAGCTTGAATCATCTCTATTCTCTGCTGAAATTTGCCAATGAAAAAGGAGTGGAAAAAGTATTTATCCACATGATTACTGATGGCCGAGATACTGCTCCTCAAGTGGCCAGAGAAGATGTCGGCAAAATTGAAGAACAAGCAGCAAAAATTGGTGTTGGAAAAATTGCTACTATTATAGGGCGTTTTTATGCCATGGATCGCGATAAGCATTTTGAGCGAGTCGAGAAAGCCTATAACCTTTGGGTTTTAGGGCAGGGAGATTCTTATAATAGCGCAGCGGAAGCAATTGATGCAAATTATCGGGCTGGAGCAGACGATGAAAAACTTGGTCCCTGCTTGATCAATAAAGATGGTTTGATCCGCCCTGGTGATGGTGTTTTACTATTTAATTTTAGAGCTGACAGAATGCGTCAAATTATTGAGACGTTTGAAAACCCAAGTTTTGTTGAGTTTTCACGCCAAAAGGTTGAAAATTTAGCCGTTGTTTCAATGACTAAATATTATGATCAGCAACTTGCACCGGTGATATTTTCACCTCTAAATATGAACAATGTTGTCGCTGACATTATTGAAGCGTCTGGAATGCAACAAAGTCATATTGCTGAAACTGAAAAATATGCTCACGTTACATATTTTTTCAATGGCGGAGAAGAGAAACCACATGATCACGAAGAGCAGGTGCTTGTACCATCTCAGCGAGTAGAAAGTTATGACAGTGTTCCAGAAATGTCTGCTGGACCAATTAAAGATAAAGTTGTTGAAGCAATCAATTCTAATAAGGATTTTATTCTTGTTAACTTTGCTAATGGTGATATGGTTGGCCATACTGGTAATTTAGAGGCATCGGTGAAAGCAGTTGAATCAGTTGATGAAAATCTTGGGCGTGTTATGTCAGCGGCCTCAGCCAAGGGTTATGCAGTGATTATTACTGCTGATCATGGCAATTGCGAAATTATGATAAATCCGGCTAATGGCGAAATTAACAAAGAGCACACAACAAGCCCTGTCCCATTTGTTCTGGCTGATTTAGCCACAAAACCATTCACTCCGCAATCAGGAACTGAATTTAATCACGAATCACTCTTGGAATATTCCAGTATTGCTTCAACCGGTATTTTGGCTGATGTTAGTCCGACAGTTTTGCAACTCATGGGTTTGCCGAAACCAGGCGAGATGAGTGGAATTGATATTTCTACTTTAATTTAAAAAAGATGATTGAATTTCAACATGTAACAAAAAAATATGGTAAAGATATCGTTGCGGTTGACGATGTGACATTTAAAATCGGAGCGCGCGAGTTTGTTGCGCTGGTAGGACCATCTGGGGCTGGCAAGTCAACTTTAATTAAAATGCTGACCAGGGAAGAAGAGCCAACAAGCGGCCGAATTTTAGTCGCAGACCGTGATATCTTCCAGCTAAAAGAGCGAGAATTACCATATTATCGCCGTAAAGTCGGTGTGGTCTTCCAGGATTTTAAACTTTTGTCACGAAAAACGATTTATGAAAATGTTGCTTTTGCCTTGGAAGTTGCTGGAGTGTTACCATCGGTGATTAAAAAGAGAGTTAATGAAATGTTAGTTTTGGTCGGTCTTGAAAATCGAGCTACGGCTTTAGCCGAGGAGTTATCTGGAGGAGAAAAACAGCGGGTTTCAATTGCCAGGGCTTTAGTTCACGAACCAAAACTCCTTATCGCCGATGAACCAACCGGTAACTTGGACCCAGTAAATTCCTGGGAAATTATCGAACTGCTATTCAAAATCAACAAACAAGGAACAATAGTTCTGCTTGCTACCCACGATAAAGAAATAGTCGATGCAATTCACAAACGAGTCATCACCATGAAAGATGGAAAAGTTATAGGGGACAAAGAAGACGGAAAATATATACTTTAAATAAAAAGTTATAATTTAAAATTTAAATGCAAAACAACGGAATTTCAAGCTTTATTATCATGACTGGGCGCATCTTTAAGATGAGCATATTGTCGTTTTGGCGTAACCGGCTTTTGTCCTTAGCAACGACTGTCATTATTGTTTTAGCGCTTTTTATCATCTCAGTGTTTTCTCTTGCGATAATAGTTGCTAATAAGGCGGCCTCAACCTTAAAAGATAAGGTTGATCTAACAGTCTATCTTAAAGATGCCGACACAGATGATCAGGTTTCAGCGCTTGAGGATATTATTAAGTCGAGGCCTGAAGTTAAAAGTGTGAATTTTACTTCGAAAGATCAGGCACTGGCCGCTTGGAAACAGAGTCACGCTGACAATTCTGATATTGCAAATGTTATTTCCGAGACGGACAATCCACTACCTAGGAGTTTTGAAATTCAGACAACTGTTCCAGAGCAAATTGAAACTGTTGCCAACTTTCTGGATAATCAAGATTATGCATCATTAATTCAAGAGATCAGCTATAAGAAAACCAAGGATATTGTTGATCGGCTAGTCAAAATTACCGGCTTTATTCGAACGCTTGGTTTGAGCTTGTCGCTAATTTTCATGTTAGTTTCGGTGCTAATTGTTTACAACACACTGCGTTTGACAATTTATAGCCGCTCTGATGAAATAGAAATAATGAAATTGGTGGGAGCATCAGACTCTTATGTCCGGGCCCCGTTTATGATTGAAGGTATGGCATATGGTCTTCTCGGTGCTATTATCTCATCAATAATTTTCTATACTGTTTATAAAGTAACACTACCACCAGCCGAGAGTTATCTTGGAATTGTTGGTCTAATGTCGTCTTTATCTGAGAGTTTGTGGTTAATCATTGCATCTCAATTTGTTATTGGGTTAATGATGGGTGCAGTTTGTTCACTTGTAGCGATGCGACAATATCTATTTGGAAAAAATAAGAAATGAAAAATCTTACAAAAATAATTTTATCTTTCGCTTTGGCAGCAATAGTTACTGGTGTGCCAACTAATGTAATTTTTGCATTAACTGCCAAGGAACAACAGAGATTGAATTTACAGCAGCAGCAGCAGCAAGCTCAGGCTCAGGCAAATCAAAAAGCGGCTGAAGCGGCGCAAATGAAGGGCCAGATCGCAGTGGTAACAAATCAAATAAATGAGACTCAGGCTGCGTTAAATCAAACCAATAGCAGCATATCAGATACTCAGACCAACATCGACGATTTGACTAGCCAAATCACAACGCAAGAGGCAAAACTGGCGGACGAAAAAAATAAATTAGACCAGGTAATTTCGAGTTGGTATATGGAAGGCAATGTTGGTTTTTTTGAGACGCTTTTCAGCTCTGACAGCCTATCATCCATGATGTCTAAACAACAATATTATGACTCAATTAAATTACAGGTAACCAGTACAATTACCAAAGTTAACGACTTAAAATCACAACTAGCAGCTCAAAAAACTGACCAACAGAAGAAAATGGCTGATCTGCAAAGTTTGCAACAGCAACAAAACTCTTACAAATCATCAGTAGTTAATCAGAGAAACCTTCAGACACAGATGCTTACTATGACACAGGCTCAGCAGCAACAGTATTTGGCCCTTGTTAATAAACTTCAAGGTGAAATTTCAACTATTTCTGCTCAAATTTACGCCGAGCGCGCAAAGAGCCATTGGAATGAATCAATTATTTATGGATCTTCAAGTTATCCGTTCGGAAGCATTGATGAGCCTGATCCATGGAATTTTCTCACCCGTGAATGCACTTCTTATGCGGCCTGGTACTGGAATGTCAAACTTGGAAAAAATTGGACAAATACTCAGCCGGGTCGTGGTAGCGCTAGATATTGGCCTGAGTTAGCTCGGACTCAGGGTTATTCTGTTAGCCAAACTCCTCGGGTTGGAGCGATTGTTTCTTGGTATGGCCCGTTATATTCCGGTGATCAGTGGGGTCACGTTGCAATTGTCGAATCGATCAATGGTGATGGAACAATTGACCTGTCTGAATATAACTGGTCTAAATATGCTTATACCTACCGAAAGAATGTAAGCCCTGGAAATTATGGATCTTACAGTTACATCTATTAAATAAGAAAATTATCTTGGAACGAAAAAAAATAAACAGCAAGATAGCAAAAGTTTTACTGTCGATAGCAGCACTCGGCGTGTTTTTTTATGCTGGCTATGGATATGGTATGCGACATGGCTCTACTTTTGTACCACCATCCTATATCCAAAATTCATCAACTGACAAACCGACAAATGTTGATTTCTCGTTGTTTTGGCAGACTTGGAATAAGGTTCGTGAATTATATATCGGGTCATCTGATCCACAGAGTATGGCATATGGAGCAATATCTGGTATGGTCGCTTCACTTGGTGATCCGTATACTGAATTTTTGAAGCCGTCTGATAATGATGCACTAGCATCAGACTTATCAGGTAAATTTGAGGGTATTGGTGCTGAGCTTACAATGTTGAATAATCAAGTAACGGTTATTGCTCCACTTTCTGCGTCTCCAGCAGAAAAAGCAGGGATAAAACCCAAAGATATTATTTTGCAGGTTGATGGGAATTCGGTTACAAATATGAGCTTGGATGAAGTAATAAGTAAAATTCGGGGTCGTGCTGGCACTGAGGTTAAATTACAAATTATCCACGCTGGTTCCGATGGGCCAGTCGAGTTGACAATTACCAGGCAAAATATCAAGATTGATAGCGTAACTTATCAAGTTATCACAGTATCAAATAAAAAAGTCGCGGTTTTGAAAATCAGCCAATTTGGTGATGATACGGTTAGCTTAGCAAATAAATATGCTAACCAAATGAAAATTGATGGCGTAAATGGAATTATCCTTGATTTGCGCAATAATCCTGGCGGCTATCTTGACTCCAGTGTTTCTGTCGCTAGTTTATTCCTAAATAAGGACAAGATTGTTGTTTCAGAGGTTGACAAAAATAATTTAAAGACGGAATATAAAGCCGATGGTAATTCTTTGCTCCTTGATTATCCGATGACAGTCTTGGTTAATGGCGGCAGTGCTTCAGCGGCAGAAATATTGACAGGCGCCATTAAAGATAATGCTAGAGGCGAAATTATTGGAGAGAAAACTTTTGGTAAGGGATGTGTCCAGCAGGTTGAGCCACTATCGGGTGGAGCGGCGCTGAAAGTCACTATTGCTAATTGGTTAACACCGAATGGGTCGCAAATAAACAAAATAGGAATAACTCCAGATAATATTGTAGTATTATCTGATGCTGACTCAGCATCTAACCGCGATCCACAAATGGACAAAGCCAAATCAGAGATTATTTTAAAAATTAAATAGAGAGAAAAAATGAAAGTAATTCTTACAGCCAATATAAAGAATATTGGAGAAAAGGGCGATTTGAAAGAGGTAAAGCCTGGTTATGCCAGAAATTTTTTGTATCCCAAAGGTCTGGCAGTAGCATCTGATTCTGTTCTCGGTCAAGAGATGCTCGCCAAAAAAGAGTCTGAGGCGGAAAAACAGCAAGAAGAGATTAGTAAAGTTGCAGAAATTGCCAATAAAAATCAAGGACTAGAGATCAGTTTTGCCAGAAAAGCATCAAGTGAGGGGAAATTGTTCGGCAGCGTTAGTTTTAAAGAGATCAAAGCTGCTGCTGAAGAAAAAATCAAAATTAAAGTCGAATCTATGACTCCAAGTACATCGGTCAAAGAAGTTGGCGATCACAAATATAGTTTGAGTTTGCCTGGGTCACAAACACTGGATGTTATTATTAGGGTTTCAGCCTTGGGCCAGAATAAGCAGTAGAAAAAAGGTTAAAAATATCGTATAATCAATACTGATAGGAGGGGTGTGGTTGATGTAGGGAAAACAACTGGAGGGTCTCCTTGGGATGAAGCATTGCCTGAGGAGAAAAACACTAAAAAACCGATGCCGACTGTTGTCGGTGATCTTAGTGTTCCTCAAAATCAACCAGTTGCTACTGCTGGTCAAGAAAAAGCAATAGAACTAAAGATACCAACAGATACTGATGAAAAAGTTGGTGCGAAGGTAAGTCCAGCTGTGACCACTCCGGCTCCTCAGGCTGAAACTATTCCTGTGAAGGCTGAATCATCTGCGTCTATTCCAGCTCCTCAGCAACCCGCTGCTAAACCACCAACAGATTCAAATTTTTGGCAATCGGTGTATGGTCAGGCAGGAAATCCAGCTGGAGGAGCACCAAGTAAAACTTCTGCGCCAGAAATTAAATCTGCCCCTGATCCAGCAGTTTCTGATATTAAAGTTAAACCAGCCGCGGCTGTTGCCCCTGCCCCGCCTACTGCATCAAACCAATTTTATCAGCCTGTTCCGCCACTTCCAACTGCTCCGACTGGCCAAGTGCCTATCAGACCGGCCCAACCCCAGGTTGCACCACAAACAGTGCCTCAGCCAGGGCCAGCGGCAGCAAATCAGCCCCAAGTTTCACAAGCGCCAAAGGCTCCAGTAAATAAGATGAAGACTGTTATTATTGCCAGCATTTTAGGTTTAATTATTCTTTTTGCAGGTGGAGTATTTTTGACTGAGAAAGGTCTGATTTCTATAGGTCTAGAGAAAGTTTATGGGACCATCCGCCTTGAAGCACTCTGGGGAGGATTACCAGCAAATGCTGAGAATGCTTTTGTTATGTCGGCAGTAAAGATGAAATCACAAAGTAGTTTTAAAATTTCTGGTAACGCAACAATAACAGTCAATAAAGGAGTCAAATCAGATTTTATATCGCCCATTGTCTCTTCAATTGCTATACCTACAGTTGCCTTTAAAGATCAACAAGTTGGGCCAGCTGTGAAAGCGATTTTAACTGCTGTCAGTAGTGATGAGATTTCAACAGATACCTCAGCTGATCTATTTCAAACAGACAGTACAACCGACTCTAGCCAGTCGGATTCTATCGTATCAACCACTCCCGATTCTTCGTCTGGCACTACAACTGCCCCAACTGTCGGATCATCAACTGCTTCTGGAACGTCGACAACTGAGTCAAGTACTTCTACTATTGAGGAGTTAACTGCTACTATTAGCTCCCAAATTACTGATTCGGTTAGTGGAGTTGATATTGGTATCGATTCAAACAAGAGTTCCGACTCAAGTGTCCAATTGGTGTATGCTAAAAACAAAATGTATCTAAAATCATCAAGTGATATTATCTACGATACCGCTTCAAAAGGGGGGTGGACATCATTTAATTTAAATAAATTTGGTTCCGATAGTCCTAGTCAAGCGCTTTGGGGTAATAATTTTTCTGGATCAAACTTTTCAATTGTTGGTAGTCGCGGAAATAGTGAGATTATTAATGGTGTTCGTTGTTTCCACTATACCGGTAAAGCAACAATTGGTGATACCTTTTCAAATATTGGCCTAACAGCTAGCTCAGTATCGAGTCTAGATTTGGACTATTGGCTTGGCACCAAAGATCATCTTTTGCATAAGTTGACCATGAAGATTATTCCTGGAAGCCAGTCAGCAATTTCGAGGATTGATGTTGCATTTAGCTTCTCTGACTACGGAGGAAATTCTAGTGATTTCATCGTTCCAGCAACATCATTGCCATATTCTGGAATAAAGAATGCAGCCTCTGCTGATTTATCAACAGCAAAAGGTCGAGATACTCAGCGAAAAGCAGATCTGGCTAGTATTGCTAAAGCCCTTGAGAGTTATCATTCCGCTCAAGGCCGATATCCGCAAGTTTTAGCTGCAGGAAAAATTTCATCAACTGACGGCACCTTGTATTCCTCCCTGGTTCCAACTTATTTAACTACTTTGCCTCTTGACCCGAAGAGCCCAACCAACTATTATGGGTATAAGTCCGATGGCACAACATATAATTTGACCTGTGTGCTTGAAGACACCACGGATACTGCGGGGAAGTTAGTTGGGTCAATATATTTGTACACACTGTCTAGTTTGTAGAATTAATACCAAGGAGCAATATGACTGCATTGTGGGTAATCATTATCGTAGTAGCCTTGTTGATAATAATCGTTGCTTCAGTTTTCAATCGTTTGGTTAGCCTTAAGAATCGCACAGATGAGGCTTGGAGTGATATCGATGTTCAGCTAAAAAGACGTCACGACTTAATCCCAAACCTAGTCGAAGCGGTTAAGGGTTACGCCAAACATGAAAAGGAATTATTCGAAAAGGTAACTGAGGCTAGAGCCGCAGCCATTTCTTCAAAAAGTTTGGCTGATAAAGCCAAGGCTGAGAATCAGATCACTGATGCATTAAAATCGGTTTTTGCCGTAGCTGAGAATTATCCTGATCTTAAAGCTAACGAAAACTTTCTCGAGCTGCAACGTGAAATCACTGACACCGAGGACAAAATCCAGGCTGCTCGCCGATTCTACAATGGTAATGTCCGAGATCTTAACATTGCAATTGAAAGTTTTCCGTCAAACATTGTCGCCAACATGTACCATTATCAGAAGAAGGAACTTTTTGAGCTGGATGATGTTGAAGAAAGAAAAAACGTTGAAGTTAAATTTTAGTAATATTAGTAGGTTAAAAGAAAGGGAGATTTATGCCTGAAGCAAAGGGTTCAAGCGACGAGAACAATTTGGCAATGATTGCCCACATTTTGGGTATCGTCATTGGTTTTGTTGGTCCATTAGTCATCTATCTAACGGCTAAAGACAAACCATTCGCTTATTCTCAGTCCAAAGAGGCTTTGAATTTTCAAATTACAGTTGTTATTGCTTGGTTGGCATGTGCAGTTTTGTCTTTCATTGGTATTGGCTTCATTCTTTACCCAGCCGTCTGGGTAGTGAACTTGATTTTCTCTATCATGGCTGCAATGGCTGCCAGCAAAGGCGAAGCATATCAATATCCTTTTGCTATTCGTTTAGTTAAATAATTTTCGTCTCGCTCGAGGGGAGCAGAGGCTGACTGGAGGTCCCTTGACTATTAAGCAAAAATTAATAGCCCTGATGTCTTATTTTGCTGTTTTGCTTTTCTTCCCACTGAACTTCTTTAAGAAGGACGAGTTTGCCCACTACCATGCCAAGCAGGGTGTCGTAATGTTTATTTTGTTCATTGCGATACTATTTACTTTTTGGATTCCTGTTGCCGGCTGGGTTTTCTTGCTGGCGTATTTGGTAATTTGGGTTACTGGAATTATAAATGTTGTTACTGGCAAATGTGAGCCAGTGCCAGTAGTTGGCAAAATTGCCGAGCGAATTTCACTTTAGTTTTACATTAGACACTAAAAAAGCTAAAATTAACTTAGCTTTTTTAGTTTAAACAATTATTATTATGAATATATACGACCAAATCGGCTCTAATAAGTTTAAAACAGCGTTCTATATCGGAATATTTTTGATTTTTATTATTGCGCTCGGTTGGCTCTTTTCTTATATTTATAATTCGCCAGCGATTCTTATCATCGCCATCATTGTCGCGGTAGGCCAGGCACTATCCAGCTATTTTTGGGGTGATTCTATTGCACTGGCGATGACCCATGCCCAACTTATCAAAAAATCTGATAATCCAGAGCTCTATCGTATTGTCGAAAACCTGTCGATTACTGCCGGGATTCCTGCACCAAAAATCTATATCATCAATGATGATTCGCCGAACGCTTTTGCCACTGGTCGCGACCCAGAACACTCATCTATTGCAGTTACAACTGGACTGTTATCAATTATGGAAAAGAAGGAGATTGAAGGTGTTATTGCTCATGAGCTTTCCCACATCGGCAATCGTGATTCGCTCTTAATGGTCGTCGTCGTTGTTTTAGTAGGGGTTATCGCCATCGCTTCTGACCTATTTTTTCGAATTAGTTTTTGGGGTGGCTTTAGCGATGATGACAACGGCGGCAATAATGGCATTACACTATTAATTGGGATCATTATTGCAATTTTAGCGCCAATAATGGCAACTCTTATTCAGTTGGCAATTTCTCGTAAACGAGAGTATTTAGCTGATGCAAATGGCGCACTGTTAACTCGGTATCCTGATGGCTTAGCTGGGGCACTACGAAAAATCTCAGAATTTAAAAAACCAGTTCGCTATGTTAATGATGCTACGTCGTTGTTGTTTATTATGAATCCGAGAAAAAAACGCTCATGGCTATCTGGATTGCTTGATACTCATCCACCAGTTGAGGAGCGAATTAAAGCCTTGGAGGCGATGGCGGGATGAAAAAATATCTTTTTCCCATAAGTATGATTGGAGTGCTATCCTATTCGTCGGTCATTTTTTATGCGCCATTTATTAAACCTGGATATAACCAGACAAGAGATATCGTCAGTGCTTTGATGGCCAAAGGGGAACCAGGCAGACCAGCCGTTGTACTTGTTTTTGGTTTGGCTTATTTATCTCTTCTGTCAATTGCGATTTGGGCAGTTCTAAAATCTCCCTATAAAATGACAGGGATTTTTTTATCAATCGTTGGATTTTTCAGTCTGGCTCAACTTTTTTTGCCAATGGATCCGTGGCAGGGTTTCCGCACAAATGCCGACAAAATTCATGATTGGGTAACAGTTTTGATAGCGATGTCTATTATTTTGGCAATTTATTTTTTTATCAAATCATTAAAGAAAAATTCGGCAATAGTCTCAACTACCGCCTTAGTTTTAATTTTGATATTTGCTCTGGCTACCGGTTGGGAGATAATTACTATGAATTTTCAGCTTTTGGGATTATTGGAGAAAGTTTGGATTGGAACCTTTTTACTTTGGCTGGTTTATTTTAGTTATCGATTATCATACGAACTGAAGTAGTGGCACAACCATCGCTTCGCTTGGTTTTAACGCCGTGTTGAGATAGCTATTGGATCTTGTTATAATTAGTAAAAGTAATAATTTTAGGAGGGAATTATGGTAGAGAATGAAGCACCAGCACCTGCGCCAGCGGCGCCTGCTGCAGCACCGGCAAAAAAGAGCAACGCGACGACCATTATAATCATTGTCGTTGTTGCTGTAGTAGTTTTGGGGATAGGTGGAACGTTAATCTCTAGATGGGTCGCAAGAAAAGCAGCAGACAAAATTGCTGGTGGGCTATTGGGTGCAGCAACTGGTAGCAGTGTTTCTGTGAATTCAGATACCGGAGCTGTTTCAGTGAAAACTGATGATGGCTCGACTCAAATTGGTGGAAATATATCATGGCCATCATCAATGCCGAGTGAAATACCAAAATATTCTAAGGGTAAAATTACATCAGCAACATCTGGAGTTAGTGGCGATGGTACGGGATGGTCGATAACAATTTCTGAGACCTCACAAAGTGATTTTGATGCCTATAAAGCAAGCCTTATATCTGATGGCTGGGCACTTACAACGACAAGTAATTTTGGTGCAGAAATTGATGTGTATGAAAAAGGTGCCTATGATCTAAATCTGACCTGGGATCCAACCTCGAAAGGGGTGTTAATTGGTGTTACTCCGAAATCATAGTTTTTTGATTCAAAATAATTGAAAGTAGCGCCGCCCCAACTCATTGGGCGGCGCTTTGGGGCTGCATACAATGACAGCAGAGCTCTAATTTATGATATTATTTAAGTAATCATCATTAAGAAAACATATCATGGATTTTGAAAGACAAGACGTACCACCAACATCGAATGCTGACTCGCTGAAGAAAGAACTAACTTTATTGGTGCAATCAGAATTGAGCAAAGAAGAGATTAACGCAAACACAATCTATTCGAAGATTAAGGAAAAAATTGGAGCTGAGAACGCTGACGACGCTATGCTAAATTTTGCTATTAATACTGCGATGAGTAAAATTACTAAAGCTAAGAAGGCCGCAGTAGTTTTGCCGAAAGCTGAATTTAAGAAGCAGGTTGATCTAGTTGTGGGTTGGGCTTTGATTAAAATTAAGGGGAAAGATGAATCGGAAATTGGTGAGCTTGGCAAAAATAACACTAACGACCAAGGCTATGGAACAGGTGGTGACTTAATTGTTTTAAAGGATTTTAAGATAAAATGAATAGCGAATTATCGCTGGAAGAGAAAAATGTAATCGAAAACAAAGCTACTGAAGCGCCGTTTTCTGGTGAGTATAATGATTTTTTTAAGCCAGGCACTTATGTTTGTCGGCGCTGTGGTAATCCGCTCTATAATTCGGAGACAAAGTTTAAATCCGGTTGCGGTTGGCCAAGTTTCGATGATGAAATTCCGGAGTCGGTGATTCGTATCCCAGATAAAGACGGTGTGAGAAAAGAAATTGTTTGCGCTAACTGCCAAGCTCATTTAGGCCATGTTTTTGAAGGAGAAAAATTAACAAGAAAAGATACTAGACATTGTGTCAATTCATTGTCGATTAAATTTATTCCAGAGGAGAAGAACTAAAGAGTAACTAAGCTTGTATTTGTCGGGAAAAAATGGTTAAATTAACAACATTCTCGCAGTAATCTACCCGGGCTTATTCGTAAAGCTCGAGTACAGTTTCTGAGAGGTGTTTCCCGTGAAGCGATTAATCGTGATTGCGTTGTCGCTGATGTTGGTCTCGGTCGTCATGGCCAGACCCGATCGGCTGGAGAAGATACCGATCGAGATTCAGACATCCACCTGGGCGATCAGCCCGGAGCGGCCGCATCTGAAGATCCTTGGTGCGAAGTTGTTCACTACTGACAGTCGTCATCACGGGCCCAATGTGGGTCTTCGTGTCGCTATCAAGAATGTTGGCAAGGTGCCTTGCATCTATGCCAATATGCAGCTGCGGCTGTATCATGAAAAGAAGACGATCCTTTCTACCACGATCTTTGTCATCAGCATGGACCGTCCGGCGCTGAAGCCGGGTGAAATTCGTGGTCCAATACACTTCTACGTGGGTCAGTCGAGGGGTTTGTTACCGTTGGTGACTGGCGCCAGTCTGGAATTTGAGGGCTACGGAGGCCCGTATGATCCGCAGTGCCAACATAGGCACTGAGTCGCTGGGAGTGCGTTTGCCTCCCTTTTTTATATTTGATGTCATTCCAAATATTATTTTTGCTATAATATGTCCAAAAGGAGAAATATGAAGTTAAATGAAATTTACAAATGTAATGTTTGCGGCAACATTCTTGAGTTGGTCACGGCTGGTGGAGGTGAATTGGTTTGCTGTGGAAAACCAATGGAAAAATTAGCTGAAAAATCTGGTGAAGAGGGCATGGAAAAACACAAGCCCGTTATCGAAGGCTCGACTGTTAAAGTTGGATCAATCCCGCACCCGATGGAGCGCGAACATCACATTGAGTGGATTGAAGTTTTGGACGGTGACAATGTTTGCCGAAAGAATTTAGAAATTGTCGGCAAACCGGAGGCAGAATTTTGTAATAATGAAATTAAAATTGCCCGTGCATTTTGTAATATTCATGGCTTGTGGAAGAATTAAATAGAAATATTAACTAGCCCTGTTAATTTAACAGGACAAAGGGAGAAAAAATGATTGATCAGGAAGGAAAGTTAAAAGGTCTGCGTAGGTTTAATTTGTGGATGGCACTTTTGCATTTTGGGCAAGGTGTCGCTATGCTTTGGTTGTCTAACGATTTCAGTTTATCGGTTACCAGTTCGTATTTAAAATTTGATGTTGCAACAAAATCTCTACAGCCGAGCCTGAACAGTCTGTTCTCGCTTAAAGTTGGTCCGCTAATTGCTGTATTTTTATTTTTATCTTCTTTGGCTCATTTGATAGTCTCCACTGTCGCCAATGATTGGTATAACAAAAATTTGGCCAAAGGAATTAATTTTGCCAGATGGATTGAGTATTCATTTTCTTCGTCAATTATGATTATTGTAATTGCAATGTTAGTCGGCGTTTACGATATTGGTGCTTTGATTCTACTGTTTGTTTTGAATGCGACAATGATTCTTTTTGGCTGGATGATGGAGTTGCATAATCAAACCACACAAAAGACCGACTGGACATCGTTTATTTTTGGCTGTATTGCCGGACTTGCCACTTGGGTTGTAATAGCTTTATATCTGTTTGGATCGGGTGATGGAGATAACAAAGCTCCAACTTTTGTTTATTGGATTTACTTCTCAATATTTCTGTTTTTCAACTGTTTTGCTATTAACCAAGTTTTGCAGTATAAAAAAGTTGCTGGTTGGAAGGACTACCTCTATGGAGAGCGCGCTTACATAATATTATCTTTAGTTGCTAAGTCACTTTTGGCCTGGCAAGTATTTGCCGGAACGTTAAGGCCAATGTAAGGGCTATAAAATTTTTTTAGAAAAGTACTATGGGAATTGAAGACGGAGGAGCTCATCGCAATCCAGGTGAGTCAAATATCACAACTGCAACAGAAGCAAATCATCGAATCGAAGAAGGAGAAAGATTGGTTGAGCAGCAATCAGACATTCTGATTTTTGATGCTCCATTTCATTCCGACCCAGAACTGACTGGCCAAGCACTTGATGATTCTGGAATGAGCAAAGAAATACCCAGGGGTGCATTAAGTGTTGCCACACTCATAGAAAGAAAAGGATTTGAAGCTAGCGTAGTTCCAATGGATGCTTTTATTAATCAAGAATTTATTAAAGGTCAAGAACAAATTAGTCAAATTGGACAAGATAATTTTCCAGCCACTGAGCAAGAGTCAACACAAAAACTTCAGAGTGATGTCGCAAACGAGGCGTTTTTCATAAATAAAATGCGAGATACTGTCCATAAATTAATAGAAGAAAAAAATCCAAAAGTGATTGCTTTCAGTTATATGTTCTCACCGACTGAGCGCTCTGTCCTGGCTATGGCAAGATATATAAAACAAAATTTTCCAGATAAACTTGTTATTATCGGAGGTAATGCTGCTTCTTTTGATGATAAAACCAGAGGTGAACTTCTTTCGCCTGATGGTATTGGCGCCGATGCTATTATTGACTATGAAGGTGAATGGACAATGTTGGATTTGCTTGAAGAAACTCAGAAACAAGAAGGCGACCAACCAATTGACCTTTCTGCAATCAAAGGTTTAAGTTATTGGAACGGTGAAGAAGTTGTAAGAACTGGTAGGAGAGAAAGAGGTGACCCAGTTGAAGTTGGACCTTTGAATTATGACAAAGTTTTACTCCCTAAAGGAGTTGATATTGGGGATTTCAACCACTACGTATTATTTGCTAGAGGTTGCCTTGGCCGCTGTGCTTTTTGCACGAGTAGCGAAATGTATAAACGATTTATTACCTCTGTTGGCCTCGAATCTTTCAAGGAAGAATTAACTTATGTAGCTGAAGCAGTAGACAAACGAGAAAACAAGGAGAAAAATATAGGAATTTTAGACGATGATTTATTACTTGAACTTTGGTTTGACGCTGACGGAAAAATTACTGACAAAGAAGCTGAAACGGTCGAGAAAAAAACTGTCTTTGAGGTTATTGCTCCAATTTTGAAGGAGATTCATCAACAATATCCAGAAATTAATTTTATTGCTCAATCCAGAGTTGGCCACTTGCGAGATGGGGAAAGCGAGGCTGAAGGTCGAGGTCGAAATTTAAGAGCCAATACTTTGGTTAGGGAGCCAGGACAACTACTTGAAGAAATGAAGGATTGTGGAATAGATTTTATGCTGCTGGGGATTGAAAGCGGTTCTCAAGCAATTTTAGACGCAAGTTTAAAAGATACAAAAGTTGAGTGGGTTGAGCCTGCTTGTAACCGTCTAAAAGAAGCAGGAATTGGTGTTGGCGCTTTTTGGATTATTGGTTTGCCAGGGGCGACAAAAGAAAGAGAAGAAGAGTCATTGAAATTTTTAGAAGATTTAGTGGATAAAGAATTAATTGATGAGCTTGAAGCACATGTGTTCGTTCCGCTTCCTGGGACAGCTGCTAGAAAATCAAAAGCAATTGCTCGAGGGTTCAAATTTGACGATGACTTAGATGAAACCAGTAAAAAGGCTTTGTTCAATGACCAGGCGACTTATGAGCATATCGATTCTGAAGGAAACGTAACCCTTTCAAAAGAAGAAATCCAGGATATTTTTAGACGGACGAAAGAACTTTCCGAAGTGCTAAAAAGAAGAAATGAAGAAAAAGGCAAGGAGAGCGTGGTGAAGACCTAACGACTAATCATCAGGCGATAACATTTATGTATCATGGCCATATATCAATACTGTATCTGACAGAAATTTACAAATATTAGCTTATTTTTTATAAAAAATTAAGATTTTAAAAAGGAGGGTATGTGGATTCAGCTCAACTACCAACTTGGTTTCCGATTGTAATGGCAATTTTAATGCTCTGGAGCATTCCTTGGAAAGGTGTGGCACTTTGGAAGGCAGCTAAAAATAATGATATCGCTTGGTTTGTGATTATGATGATTGTAAATACTGTCGGGATTCTAGAGATTCTATACATTTACGTTTTTGGAAGCAAGAAAAAAGCTTAGATAGCCGCTGACTGTTGACAAAGTAAGAAAAACAGCGTACTATTATAGTATACAAATATTGTTTGGTAGAAGTCTCAAGCGCGTTCGGAGGTGATCTATTAACCAATAATTCACAAAATTATTCAATTTTTTTGTTGGAAAAACATTATGGAACTGCGTAACGTTGCAATTATCGCTCACGTTGATCATGGTAAAACCACTTTAGTGGACGGATTTCTGAAACAATCAAAAACCTTTCGCGACAATGAAGCCTACATGGATCAAGATCTCATTCTTGATTCTAACGATCAGGAACGAGAGCGCGGTATTACTATTTTGGCCAAAAACACGGCTATTAGTTACAAGGGTGTAAAAATCAATATTATCGATACTCCAGGACATGCTGATTTTGGCGGTGAAGTTGAGAGAACACTAAACATGGCTGAAGGTGCGATTTTGGTTATTGATGCCCAGGAAGGGCCGATGCCACAAACGAAATTTGTTTTAAAGAAAGCTTTTGAACTAGGGCTGAAAATCATCGTGGTTATCAATAAAATTGATAAACAAAATGCAGATTTACAAAAAACTATTAATAATACTTATGACCTGTTTTTGGATATGGCCCAAAATGATGATCAATTGGAATTTCCAATTTACTATGCACTTGGCCGAGACGGCAAAGCCTGGAAAGATATGCCAACTGATTTCAACGAAGAAGCTGATTTATCTCCGATATTAGACGCCATCATTGAATATATTCCGGCTCCAGAAAAGAACGATGAACAGCCATTCCAAATGCTGGTTTCCGCACTTGATTATGACAGTTTTATGGGCAAATACGCTGTTGGCAAAATCAAAAATGGTATTGCTAAGGCTGGAATGCCGATTATACTCTTGGACGAAAATGGTGTTGTTGGAAATGGCAAAATTGAAAAAATTTACCTAAATTCTGGTATGAAGAAAGTTGAGGTTTCTCAGGCTGAATCCGGCGATATTGTTTCAATTGCTGGACTTAAAAATGCTACAATTGGTTACACTGTGGCTGACCCATTAAATCCAGAGGCATTGCCAGCACCTGTAATTGAAGAGCCAACAATGAGAATTTCGATATATGCTAATACGTCACCGTTTGCTGGCCGTGAAGGAAAGTTTGTCACGGCTCGCCAACTACTTGATCGCATCAAAAAAGAATTGGAAACCAATGTCTCGATGCGGCTCGATGATTCGCAAGACGGAAATTATATTTTATCTGGACGTGGGGAATTGCACTTGTCTGTTTTTATTGAGAATTTACGACGAGAAGGTTATGAACTTCAGGTTGGGAAACCAGAAGTTATCACCAAGGAAATTGATGGAGTTTTATCTGAACCAGTTGAAGAGTTAACTATTGATGTCAAAAGCGATTTTGCCCAAAATGTTATTGGCGAGATTTCTCGTCGCCGGGGGATGCTTGTTCACCAAAATGAAAACCCTGATGGCACTACTAGATTGGTCTTTGAGATCTCAACTCGTGGAACGTTAGGGTTAAGAAATATTCTAATGACGGCAACAAAAGGTACAGCAGTTATAAATTCATTGTTTTTGCGATACGAAAAAGTTGGTCCAGCTTTGCCAAAAAGCCGAAGTGGAGTTCTAATTGCTTTTGGTCCGGGAAAAACTGTGGCTTATGGACTAAATATTGCACAACAACGCGGTATCACTTTTATACCGCCACAAACCGAAGTCTACACAGGTATGATTGTTGGCCAGAATCCGACTGAGCGCGATATGGAAATAAACGTTACTAAAGAAAAGCAGCTGACCAACGTTCGGGCGGCTAGTTCAGATATGATTACAGTTTTGACACCGCCAACAATATTATCACTTGAACAATGTATCGACTTTTTGGAAGATGATGAACTCTTGGAAGTTACACCAACTTCGCTACGTTTACGCAAAAAGATTTTGGATGCAACCCAGCGGAATCGATCTAAGAAATAATCTCGTTTTCTTTTTGACATAGATTGATATAATGAGTCTATGAGTAAAGAAGAAGCTAAAAATCGAATAGAAAAATTACGCGGTGAGTTGAATCAGCATCGTTATTTTTATTATGTTCTTGATAAACCAAAAATATCAGATGCGGTCTATGATTCATTATTTAGAGAACTCGAAAAATTAGAAGAGGAATATCCCGATTTAATCACCCCAGATTCTCCAACGCAACGAGTTGGTGATGAGCCTGCCAAGAAATTTGAAAAGGTAAAACACAATTCTCGAATGCTTTCGATTAATGATGTTTTTAATTTTGAAGAACTGGAAAAGTGGGAAGAGCGGCTAATAAAACTCGGCGCTAAATCAGCTATTGAAGAAGATGGTTATTTTGTTGAACTAAAAATGGATGGTCTGGCTGTCTCATTAATTTACCAAGATGGAATTCTTGTTCAGGGATCGACCCGTGGTGACGGCTCTGTCGGCGAAAATGTAACCCAAAATTTGAAAACAATTGATTCAATTCCACTGCGAATTGAACAGCACGGTGACATCAAGAAATTACTTTGTAATCGCGGTGCTGACAGTGCCCTCAATGGTAGCTTTGAAGTTCGTGGTGAAGCTTTTCTATCAAAAGCTGATTTCGAAAAATTAAACGCTGGTAGGGAGAAATCAGAATTAGCGAAATATGCTAACCCGAGGAATGTTGCTGCTGGTTCTATTCGCCAGCTAGACTCAAAAATAACTGCAGGGCGGGAACTAGATTTTTTTGTTTACGCCGTAGCCTCAAAGGTCGGACTAGACAAGCATCATCAGGAACATGATTTAGCCGAGTGTTTAGGTTTTAAGGTTAATAAAAATAATAAACTTTGTCGCAATTTAGCTGAGGTAAAAGAATTTTTGAAACACTGGGAGTCGGCCCGAGAGAAACTTCCTTATCAAACTGATGGTGTGGTAGTTGTTCTGGACAACAAAAAAGCTTTTGACCGTCTTGGTGTTGTTGGTAAGGCAGCCAGGGGAATAATTGCTTATAAATTCGCAGCTGAGGAAGCTACATCAAAAATATTAGATATTATTGTTCAGGTTGGGCGGACAGGAAAGCTTACTCCGGTCGCGGTAATGGAGCCAACAATTGTTGCTGGTTCGACTGTTTCTCGAGCGACATTACACAATGCTGACGAAATTGGTCGAAAAGATATTCGAATTGGAGACACAGTTATTATTCGCAAAGCTGGTGACGTTATCCCTGAGGTTAAAGAAGTTATCAAATCAATGCGAGGTGGCGACGAGAAAACTTTTCGTATGCCGAATAATTGTCCGGTTTGTGGTGGCAAAGTTACGAAAAAAGATGGGGAAGTTGACTCATATTGTGCCGATAAAAATTGTTCAATTCGCAGGTTGAGACAGATCGGCTTTTTTGTTTCTAAAACTGCTTTTGATATTGATGGCATGGGGCCAAAAATTATTGAACAACTAATGAATGAGGGGTTAGTTGGTGACCCATCTGATATATTCAAACTGAAAGAAGGGGATCTTGAGCCTCTTGAGCGATTTGCCGAAAAATCCGCGCAAAATATTATCGAAGCGATCGAAAAGTCAAAAGAGGTTCCGTTAGAGAGTTTTATTTACGCTTTGGGAATTCGCCATGTTGGTGCTGAGACAGCAAATGATATTGCCGAACAATTTGGAACGATTGAAAAAATCTTATTGCTAAAAAAAGATGACCTAGATGCGATTTACGGAGTGGGTGAGGCTGTTGGTAAATCCTTTGAAGAGTATTTTTCCGATAAAAAACACTTAGAAGTTATCAAAGAATTGCAAAAACTTGGTGTCAAAATTCAACCATTCCACTCCCCTGTTGTTTCAAAAAAATTGGCTGGGAAATCTTTTGTCGTGACTGGTTCATTGGAATCGATGCCGCGTGATGATGCTCACAAATTAATCGTTAAAAATGGCGGCCGAGTTTCATCATCTGTAACTTCAAAAACAGATTACTTAGTTGTTGGCGATGAGCCGGGGTCTAAATTGGATAAAGCGAAAAAGTTTGGGACTAAAATATTAGAAGAATCAGAATTTTTGAAAATGTTTTGATAGTTCTAAAAAATACGGCCCCAGCGCCATAGGCGCCAGGACCGAGATACAACGTCTTCGGATCACCTCCCAATTCCCTTCCTGGGTCGGGTGGTGATCTCGCGATCTGGTCGGTGAACAACTAAGCAGCAAGCGGCGAAAAGGGTGAGGAAGAAGATGACCCGTTTCGTTATCCGCAGACGCTCCATGTTGCGACCTCCATCAATCAGGCTGGTAATCCGACGTCAGCATTATAGTATCACAAAATTAGTTTTTGAATAAAAAAAGGCCCAGCATCAGCTGGGTACCCCGGACGTGTCGGCGAGTATGTAGCTCTCACCGAACGAATTGACGCTGACCTTGAGTCTGCATTGTGTGAGCGACCTGAGGAGCAGGTTCAACTTGTCTCTTCTGAGCGGCCTGGGTCCTTCTTGGACCGAGCTAACAATCATCTCGGTCGCTAGGTTATGCTGGTAGACCAGCATTGCTTGGGTGCCTAGGTGATCAATCGCCAGGTAGTGGGTTGTTCTGGTCGGCTCGACACCGACATACGCGTAGACCGGTATTAGGTAGCAGCCATCTTGTTCTGGTGGAAATCGCCGCCGAAGTTCCTTTGGCAGCCGAAAGAACCGACATCGGATGGTCACGAACTGTGGTCGCCGTGGTGCAAGCATGACCGTCCTTTCTTTGACTGTGCTGAAAAAACTTTAGCATAATAGTGTGATTTTGTCAAACAGTGCTGATTTATCTTGAACTTAGTGAGTCTTGGTGCTAGAATACGAGTAAATATGACCAAAGAAATAAAAAAATCAGGAGATTCATCCTGGGTGTTAGATGTCGCCCAGCTTGCTCGTATTGAACTCACAAATGCTGAGGAAGAAAAATTCGCTGGTCAGCTTGGCGCTGTTTTAGAGAACTTTGAACTTTTAAGCAATGTTGATACGACTGGTGTTGAACCAACAGCACAGGTTACTGGGTTGACCAATGTTTTTCGCAATGATGAGGTAAAAAATTCTGGCGGCAAAGAATCCCGAGATCAGTTATTGTCAAACGTTCCTGAAATTGATAATGGTTCAATCAAAGTACCGGGAGTTTTTAACAATGACTGAACTTTATAAGCTCAAAATTGAAGAAGCGTCAAATAAATTAAAAGCTGGCGAAATTACATCGTCAGAACTTTTGGAATCGGTAATAAGCAGAATTGAAAAAGTTGAGCCAGAAATAAAATCATATTTAACAAAGACCTTCGATATTGCTCGTGAGCAAGCCCAAAAATCTGACGAACGATATAAAAAGCGAGAGCCTCTATCTGATCTAGACGGAATACCGGTAGCTCTAAAAGATGTTTTCTGCACTAAAGGTGTTAAAACTACGGCAGCTTCTAAAATTTTGGATGACTTTATCCCGCCGTATAACGCAACAGTAGTAGAAAAACTAGAAAATGCTGGAGCCATAATGTTGGGCAAAGTTAATACTGACGAATTTACTATGGGCTCATCCACAGAAAACTCAGCATTTGGTCCGACACATAATCCATGGGATACATCACGTGTTCCAGGCGGTTCGTCTGGTGGATCAGCTGCTGCCGTTGCTGCTGATGAATGTTTATTTGCATTAGGCACGGATACTGGTGGATCAATTCGCCAGCCAGCTAGTTTTTGTTCAGTTACTGGTTTGAAAGTCACATATGGCTTGGTATCAAGAAATGGAGTAGTTTCCTATGCTTCTTCATTTGACACCATTGGTCCAATTGCTAAATCTGCTGCCGATGTCGCTATCATCCTGAATGTAATTGCCGGCAATGATCCAATGGATTCTACGTCAGTTCAAGAAAATTTGCCGGATTACACAACTTTCTTGGGCAAAGATATTAAAGGTAAAAAAATTGGAATACCAAAAGAATTTTATGGTGAAGGGTTACAGCCAGAGGTTGATAAAATTCTAAAGGACGCAATCAAAAAACTCGAATCTCTTGGGGCTGAAGTCGAGGAGATGAGTTTACCATCAACTGATTTTGCCATTGCTATGTACTATATTATTGCTAAATCAGAAGCGTCATCAAACCTGGCCCGCTATGATGGTATTCGATACGGTTATTCGAATTTGAAAAAAGATAAGAGCAAGATAAAAGATCTAGTCGACCTGTATTTCAAAAATCGCACCGAAGCTTTTGGCAACGAAGCGAAGCGTTCAATTATGATGGGAACTTATACTCTGTCATCCGGGTATTTTGACGCGTTTTATAAAAAAGCTTCACAGGTTCGCTCACTGATTAAAAAAGAATATGAAGATGCATTCAAAAAGTATGATGTTCTAATAACCCCAGTTTCACCATTTCCTGCATTTAAAATTGGTGAAAAACTTGAAGATCCACTTTCAATGTATCTGGCCGATGTTAATACAGTGCCAATTAATCCTGCTGGTGTCCCAGCCATGTCGGTTCCAGCTGGTTTCACATCAGAAAATTTGCCAGTCGGCATGCAGATAATTGGTCCGCATTTAGGCGAAGGTAAAATTATTGAGATAGCTGATGCGTTTCAGCGAGCAACTGAACATCATTTAAAAAAACCGGAGTTATAAAATGGGTAGAAAACAACGAGAAAGAAAAGAAAAGAAATTGGAGGAAATGGCAGCCCAGCGGGAAGAGGTCAAGGCTAAATCAAATATTTTTGATCCGAGGAGATTTTTTATGTCACCAATTTTTATAGTGTTTGCTGTTTGTATTCTAGCTTTAGTTGCTTATCCGTTCGTTTACGCAAAGTATATTCCCCATGGTAAGTATGCGTTGCTAGAAACTTCTGAAGGAAATATTAAAATAGAATTACGTGCCGACAAAGCGCCAAAAACTGTTGCTAATTTTATTGGGCTGGCTAAAGATGGTTTTTATCGCAACATGATATGGCATCGAGTTGTCAAAGGCTTTGTAATTCAAACTGGTGATCCGACTGGGACCGGGACTAGTGGGGCTGGTCATCAAGTTGACGATGAAATATCGGACCTAAACTTTGCAGCTGGTATTGTTGGTATGGCCAATGCTGGAGCCAACACAAATGATTCGCAATTTTTTATCACTACTGCCGATGCCCAGGATTCATTAAACGGTAAATATACATCATTCGGGCAGGTTATTGAAGGTATGGATGTGGTAAAAAAAATTGAAGAGCATGAGGTAAATGATAAAGAAGTGCCAACTGTCTCAGTTTATCTTAAGGATGTAGTAATAAAATAATGGTTAAGCGTAACCAACAAACAGTGTTAGAAAAAGTTGTAATTGGTTTTTTTAGTGGAGTTTGGTGGTTGGTTAAATTACCATTTCGTGGTTTGAAAAAGAGCAAAAAATTATCAGTTGCTGATCAACAATATCTAATATCAAAAAAAAGTGAGATTCAGACTTGGCTGCAATCTGACAATCCAATAGAACTTCGACATGCAGTAATGGAAGCAGATAAACTGGCCGATTGGATATTAAAAAAGAAAAATTACCCAGGAGAAACTTTTGCAGACAGGTTGCGAGCGGCAGAAAAAGATATCCCTGCTAGCGCATATAATAGTATTTGGCAGGGTCATAAAATTCGAAACTTGATTGCGCACGAGGATGGTAATATTTCAGACTCACAATTAAAACAAGCAGTAAATAATTTGCTGTCACATAATTAATAAATATGAGCGATTTTAAAACTACAATTGGACTCGAGATTCATTGTCAGCTCAAAACAAAGAGCAAAATGTTTTGTTCGTGTGACAATAATGCTGAAGATGCGGAACCGAATACTTTGGTCTGCCCCGTTTGTTTAGCGATGCCCGGGACACTACCAGTTGCCAACCGTGCTGCTATCGAAATGACTATAATGACTGGCTTAGCTCTCGGTTGTGATATTCCAAATGAGTCGAAATTTGATCGCAAGCATTATTTCTACCCTGATCTCCCAAAAGGTTATCAGATTTCTCAGTATGATAAACCTTTTTGCAAGGGCGGAGAAGTAGAAGTTGGCAGTCATTCTGTTAGATTGAATCGAATTCATCTAGAGGAAGACGCTGGCAAATTAACACATCCGGCTGGAGGCGATCATTCACTTGTTGACTTGAATCGTGCCGGTACGCCACTAATGGAAATTGTAACTGAACCAGATATTACGACACCGGCCGAGGCGAAGCAATTTATGGAAGAGTTGCAGTTAGCGCTGCGATATTTGAAGGTATCGGATGCTGATATGGAAAAGGGTCATTTGCGTTGTGACGCTAATATCTCAGTTCAGAAAGACGGCAAATCATCTTCAATTATCGAGATCAAAAATTTGAATTCGTTTAAATTTGTTGAGCAAGCCTTATCTTTCGAAGAAAAGCGACTGGCCGAAGACTTTGAAAATTGGCCAGAAAAAATGGGCAAAATTACTCGTGGGTTTGATTCAAATAAGGGGACAACATACGAGCAGCGTCGAAAAGAAGAGGCCGCCGATTATCGTTATTTCCCGGAACCTGATGTCCCGCCAATCTCGCTATTGAAAACTGAAATTGAGGGCTTGAAATCAAAAATTAGTGAACTTCCAAAGCAAAAACAGAAAAAATATTTAGAGGCAGGTATTCGTCAGGATGTGGCAGAAAAACTGGTTCGTCAGCCGCACCTTGCAGAATATTTAGAGACTTCGAATGAATTAAAACACGATTTGGCAGTTTTTATTTCAGAAGAGGTTAGCAGAGCAATCACAGAAAAGGAAATATCTTTTGAACAATACAAAGAAAAAGTACCAGTAATAAAAATTGCTGATTTATTAAATTTGGTTGCAGAAGGGATTATCTCTAAAACTGTAGCGAAGGAAATTTTTGCTGAAATGATTGAAAGTGGTAAGTCTCCTGTTGACATCATCAAAGAAAAAGACTTAGAGCAAGTTTCTGATTCAGCAGATCTACAAGCCGTCATCAATCAAATCGTTAAAGAGAATCCTGGCTTAGTTGAAAAATACCGCGCTGGCAAAACTCAGGTTATGGGTTTTTTTGTTGGTAAAATTATGCAATCAACAGGTGGACGAGCAAACCCACAAGTTTTAAATAAATTATTAAAGGAGGAATTAGATGGACACGCTGCTTAGTATTCCTGAAAGATTTTGGCAACCAATTGCAAATTTCGG